>Ga0326728_10000297_pt1 | contig 202600 bp, 179 predicted proteins | sample MB3enrmetagenome_FD_207602 | JGI IMG/M metagenome (GOLD analysis project Ga0326728, IMG submission 207602) | Lab enriched peat soil microbial communities from McLean, Ithaca, NY, United States - MB31MN | ecosystem: Environmental > Terrestrial > Soil > Wetlands > Peat | place: USA: New York... | reverse complement strand
GGACCGTGAAACACCTTAGCGCCGATGATAGTGCGGCATTCGCCGTGTGAAAGTAGGACACCGCCAGACTCCCCCTGCAGAGCCCAGACCTTACGGTCTGGGCTTTTTGCTTTGGCGCGCGCCGGCGGTGGTGCTGGATATCTAAAGATGCCCGGGGTGGGGGATGTGCCTGATTGCTGGGTGTGCGCCTTCCCGCGATGCTCATTTGCGTGCAGTGATCGAGGGGAGGGTGGTCAGGCTCGCTGATCGAGCCATGGCCGGTTTGATGCTGGTCTGTGGCAATGCCGCCTAGCCGCTAGCGACTTTCTGTCTGAGGGGCTGGTTGGGTGCGTTGGGCGCGTTCTTCGCGCGGAGTGATGCCGAAATGATTGCGATAAGTGCTGGAGAAGTGCGGTCCACTGGAGAAACCGCAGGCCAGGCTGATTTGCACGATCGATTTGGATGTTTGCTGCAGCAACTGTCTGGCGCGGTTCAAGCGCAGTTCCAGGTAGTATTTGGACGGCACCGTGCTCAGGTATTGCTTGAACAGCCGTTCGAGCTGGCGGCGCGATACGCCGACGTAATAAGCGATATCGTCGGTTGACAGCGGCTCCTCGATATTGGCTTCCATCAGGCTGACCGCCTCGGTCAGCTTTGGCTGGCTGCCGCCGATGCGCGTTGCGAGCGGAATCCGCTGCCGTTCGTTGCCCGGTCGCGTACGCTCCATGATGAACACTTCAGACAAGCGCGAGGCGAACTCGTGTCCGTGCTGACTGGCCACCAGCGACAGCGCCAGGTCGAGCGTGGCCGCACCGCCTGCGCAGGTCATGATGTCCTGATCGGTTTCATACAGATTGGACGATACGACTACTTCCGGGAAATCTTCGGTGAACTGGTTGATGTCCTGCCAATGAATGGTGGCGCGCCGGCCGTTGAGGAAACCTGCGCGGGCAAGCCAGTAACTTGCGCAGCCGAAGCCGGCAAGCTGCATCTTGCCCAGGTTTTGCGCATTGATGCCACGTGTCAGCTCTTCGCTGTTCACATCGCTGGAAATATCACCGGCAAAAATCAGCAGACCGTCGAGGCGGGGACTATAGGCCAGTGGCAAATCGACCGTAAACTGCAATCCATTGCTCAGTGGTACGGGTGTCCCGTCCAGTGACAAGGTCAGAAACTCGTAGATCTTGCGTTCGGCCAGTTGATTGGCGCGAGCCAACACTTCGCTGGCCATGCCGAAATCGGCCATGGAGGCATGAGGCAACAGAAGAATGCCGAATCGGAGCGGCTTGGCAGCTTGCGTAGGAAGACCCATATAACCCGTCAATTGAATACAGCGATCAGATTGTCGCCAGCGAGCATTTATAAAAGATGCTGGCTGTGTATTGTACGATTATTTCTCATTTTTCGAGAGACGATACACGAACTTTTACTGGCTTGACATGTGACGGTGACGATTTTTTATGTCCGACTGTTGTCATTTGCCATAAATGTCAAAATCAAAATATTTTTTTTGAATTTTTTGATAGCTGCCATCTCGCAACATTTGTTGCAATGCGGCGTCGAGCCGTTTTCGCAAGCGGTTGTCCCCCTTGCGAACCGCAATGCCCGCACCCTGCCCGAAATAGTGCGGGTCATCGTAAGCCGGGCCGACAAAACCATATCCATGCGCTGCCGGCGTGCGCAGAAAACTGCTACTGCCTACAACGTTGTCAACGAAAACTGCGTCGAGTTTATGTGCGGTCAGATCGCTGAATGCCGGGCCGACCTTGTCGTAGTTCATGATCCTTGCGCCGTGGCTACCCCAGAAATCATGGGCAAATTGCGCCTGGGTCGAGCCGCGTAAAACGCCGATCGTCTTGCCGGAGAAAGCGTTCCGGCCGACATCGGTACCGAGTCTTGCCACGATGCGGCTACTGACGTGGTAGTACTTGCGGGTGAAGTCGAGCGTTTTGCGGCGGTCGTCGGTGATTTGCATGGAAGAGAGGATCGCGTCGAACTTGTTCAGATAGAGCGCCTTGCTCAGACCATCCCAATCCTGCGGCACGATTCGGCACTCGACCTTCATTTCCGCGCACAGGCCATAGGCGATGTCGGCATCGAAACCTTGCGGCCGTCCGTTGGCGTCCTGCCAGGAAAACGGCGGGTAGTTAAGATCCATGCCGAAACGCACTGTCTCGGCCGCGGTGGCGGGATGCAGGGCGGACAGGCAGAGTGACAGCACGGCTGCACACCACGATGCATGCATTCTCATCTCGGAATAGACGGATTTATTTGTCGGCTTAAGCGGTGTGCCGCTAGTTTATCAGCTTGCCCCTGCGCATGGAAAAGTATTAAATGCGCATGGCAACTGCGTATCTTCATTACGGAATAGTCTGCTTTTTGGCGTTGGTTATTCTTGTTTACATTCTATAGTGTGGTGAAGATTCGCCGCCAATTGGTGTGTGCCGCATGGAGGCGAGCCGGAACAGGCATCCGTGAGAGATGCGCCGGTCATGTCGCGGCACCTCTTCGTGCAAACAGCAAGAGAACAATATGTCCCTGACCAATAAGACCGAGCTTGCCAGTCTGATTACCGATATTCAGGCTGTCGCCGAGAACAAGCTGTCCTCGCAGGAAACCGAACAACTGATTTCATTTTTTCCCATTTATTTTGAGGAGGCCGAGCACGGCGATTTAAGCCGTTTCTCATCGCTGGATCTTTTCGGCGCCGCCATGGCGCATTTCGAATTTGCCCGCCATCGTACCAGCGGTCATCACAAGATCCGCATCTACAATCCCGATTTTGAACGCGACGGTTGGCAGTCGACGCACTCGGTCATCGAACTCGTGACCGACGACATGCCCTTTCTGATCGATTCGCTGGCGATGTTTCTCGGCCGGCACAATCTGAATCTGCACCTGCTGGTGCATCCGGTGCTGTCGGTGTCGCGAGACGACGACGGTACGCTGGTCGATATCCAGCGCAGCGGCGAAAATCGCCAGCAGCGCGAGTCCTTCATCCATGTGCAGATCGATCGAATCAGCGATGCCGAGCTGTTGCAGACGCTGCAGACCGAACTCGATCGGGTGGTTGCCGACATCCGCCTGGTGGTCAGCGATGAACCGCGCATGCGCAGTGCGCTGGTGGAAATCGCCAAGGAGCTGGCCCGCGTCAAGGGCGACAAGGCTGCCGAAGCGCGCGAAGCGATCGACTTCCTTTCCTGGACCGCCGAAAACCATTTCCTGTTCATGGGCTATTGCGACTATGATCTGGTCCAGCGCGATGGCAAGGACAGCCTGAAGATCGTCAAGAACAGCGGCCTTGGCATTCTGAAGGACCAGGGCGACAAGGAGTATTCCGCCAGCTTCGAGCAGTTGCCGCAGACATTGCGCGAGCTCGCCCACCTGCCGCAACTGATCATCCTCAACAAGTCGCAGACCCGCTCCATCATCCACCGCTCCGCCTACGTCGATTTCATCGGCATCAAGCGTTTCGATGCCAAGGGCTCCGTCATCGGCGAGCGGCGTTTCCTCGGTCTGTACACCGCACGCGCCTACCAGGCCTCGCCGAAGGACATTCCCATCCTGCGCCAGAAGGTCGACTCGGTAATCAAGAGCTGCGACTACGTCGACAACAGTTACAAGGCCAAGACGCTCAACTTCGTGCTGGAGAGTTATCCGCGCGATGAATTGTTCGAAATCCCGGCGCAGACGCTGGCGCCGATCGCGGAAGGGATCGTCAACCTGCAAGAGCGGCCGCGCGTGCGGCTGTTTGTCCGTCCTGACCGTTACCACCGTTATGTCAGCTGCCTGGTCTATGTGCCGCGCGACAGCTTCAGCACCGAGGTGCGGCTGAAGATCGAACGCGTGCTGCTCAACGCCTTCCATGGCACCTCGACCGAATTCAGCGTGCAGATCGGCGACGGCATGCTCGCGCGCGTGCATTACATCATTCGCACCAATGCCTCGAAGCTGCCCGCTTTCCGTGAGAGCGATATCGAAACGGAGATTGAACGGCTGGTGCGCGGCTGGCTCGAGGAGCTGCATGGCCAACTGATCGAATCGCATGGCGAAGAGGGCGGCAACCAGTTGTTCAACCGCTACAAGCAGGCCTTCCCGGTGGCCTACCGTGAAGAATTCGCCGTGCGCAATGCAGTGCTCGACATCCAGTTGCTTGAATCGGTCGATGCCGAACGCCCGCTGGCGCTGAAGCTCTACCGGCCGTTCCACCGCAATGCCCAGGATTTCAATCTCAAGCTGTTCAGCTTCGGTGAGGCGATGGGGCTGTCGGCCAGCCTGCCCATCCTGGAAAACATGGGCGTCAAGGTGCGCGACGAGCACCCGTACTGCGTGCGGCGCGGCGATGATAGCGTGGTCTGGATCAGCGATTTCGGTCTCGATCTCGGCGGCGCTTTCGAGCAGATGGTGCGCGAAGTGGTGCAGCAGGATTTTCAGGAACTGTTGAGCCATGTATTTGCGCGCCATTGCGAAAACGATGGCTTCAACCGGCTCGCGCTGGTGGCCGGGCTCGACTGGCGCGAAATTTCGCTGGTGCGGGCCATGGCGAAATACCTGCGTCAGGGTGGCCTGACCTTCAGCCAGGCCTATATCGAACAATGCGTGACCAATTATCCGGAAATCAGTCGCGCGCTTGTCGATCTGTTCATTGCCCGGCTTGATCCGCTGGTCGTCGACCAGGCCCGCGCCGAAGCGCTGCAGCAGACCATCCATGCCCGCCTCGACGAAGTCTCCAATCTCGACGAGGACCGCATTCTCAATGGCTTGCTGACGGTGGTGCTGGCCACCCGGCGCACCAACTTCTGGCAGCGTGATGCAGCCGGGCAACCCAAACCGTATATCTCGTTCAAACTGGAATCGGGGGCGATCTCCTTCCTGCCGCAGCCGCGGCCGCTGTTCGAGATCTGGGTCTACAGTCCGCGTGTCGAAGGCGTGCATCTGCGTGGATCACGGGTCGCCCGCGGCGGTCTGCGCTGGTCCGATCGCATGGAAGATTTCCGTACCGAAGTGCTGGGGCTGGTCAAGGCGCAGCAGGTGAAGAATTCGGTCATCGTGCCGATGGGCTCGAAGGGCGGCTTCGTCTGCAAGCAACTGCCTTCGCCGACCGAGCGCGAGGCCTGGCTGGCCGAGGGCGTCGCCTGCTACCGCATCTTCGTCTCCGCGCTGCTCGACCTGACCGATAATCTGGTCGGCGGCGCCATCGTGCCGCCGGCCGACGTGCGTCGCCTCGACGACGACGATCCTTATCTGGTGGTCGCTGCCGACAAGGGCACGGCCACCTTCTCCGATATCGCCAACGAAGTGTCGCAATCGCACGGCTTCTGGCTGGGCGATGCGTTCGCCTCCGGCGGTTCGGCCGGCTACGACCACAAGAAGATGGGCATTACCGCACGCGGTGCCTGGGAGTCGGTCAAGCGGCATTTCCGCCACCTCGGCATCAATACCCAGACGGAAGATTTCACCGTCATCGGTATCGGCGACATGGCCGGCGACGTGTTCGGCAACGGCATGCTGCTGTCGCGTCATATCCGCCTGAAGGCCGCCTTCAATCACCTGCACATCTTCCTCGACCCGAACCCCGACGCGGCGACCAGCTTCACCGAACGGCAACGCCTGTTCGCACTGCCGCGCTCGAGCTGGAGCGACTACGATGCGACGCTGATCTCGGCCGGAGGGGGCGTGTTCGAACGCTCGGCCAAGTCGATTCCGCTATCGCCCGAGGTGCGTGCCTGGCTAGGCGTCGACGACGAGCAATTGGCGCCTAACGATCTGATCCGCGCCATTTTGCTGGCCGAAGCGGATCTGCTCTACAACGGTGGTATCGGCACCTATTTCAAGGCGTCGAGCGAAAGCCACGCCGATGCGCGTGACCGCGCCAACGATGCGCTGCGCGTCAATACCGGCGATCTGCGCGTCAAGGTGCTCGCCGAGGGCGGCAACCTCGGTTGTACGCAGCGTGGCCGGGTCGAGTTTACCCTCAAGGGCGGGTTCAACTACTCGGACGCGATCGACAACTCGGCAGGGGTGGACTGCTCCGACCACGAGGTGAACATCAAGATCCTGCTCGGTGCGGTGATGCAGGCCGGCGACATGACGCTCAAGCAGCGCAATCAGCTGCTGCACGACATGACCGACGAAGTGGGCGAGCTGGTGCTGCGCAACAACTATCTGCAGACCGAGCTGCTGGCCATCAAGCGTCTCGAGGCAGCCTCAATGCTCTCGACCCACGCGCGCTTGATCAATCATCTGGAAAAGAGCGGCGAACTGAACCGCGAGCTCGAGTTCCTGCCGTCAGATACCCAGATCAACGAACGCCGTCTGGCGCGTCAGGGGCTGACTTCACCCGAGGTCGGCGTATTGTTGGCCTATAGCAAGATCTCGCTTGATCAGGCATTGCTGGCCAGCGATCTGCCCGATGATCCGGATTTTCTGCCCGTGCTGGTGAACTACTTCCCTGCCGCGCTGCAACAGCGGTTCGGCGCGCAGATGGGACGCCATCACCTCAAGCGTGAAATCATCTCCAACCAGTTGGCCAACCAGATCGTCAACCGCATGGGCACGACCTTTGTCTTCCGCCTGCAGGAAGAGTCGCCGTTCGCTGCGGCCGACATCGCTCGTGCCTGGTGGGTTGCAAGCCGTGCCTTCGATGCCGAAAGTCTCTGGCGGCGCATCGAGGCGCTCGACAGCCTGGTGCCGGCCGACCGGCAGATGCAGATGATGGTGCTGGTCCGCACCTTGGTGGAACGGGTGACGCGCTGGGTATTGCGCAACAAGCGTCCGGTCGGCTCGGTCGATGCGCTGATCGCCCACTACGCCGACAGCGTGCGCGCGCTGCTCGAACACCTGCCGGCGCTGATCGCTTCCGACCGTTATGCGGCGGTGGCCGAGCTGGAAGAGCGGCTCAAGCTGCCGGGGGTGCCGGAAGACCTGTCCCGCGTGCTTGCCCGGCTCGAGTTTGCCGTGCCGCTCTTCGATATCATCGAGATCGCCGAGGCCGGCAAGCTGCCGCACGATGCGGTGGCGGCGAACTACTACCGCCTCGCCGGTGCATTGCAACTCGATTGGCTGCGCGACGCGATCACCGGCCTGCCGCGCGACAATCGCTGGCAGTCGCTGGCCCGCTCGGCGCTGCGCGACGATCTCTATCGCATGCAACGCTCGCTCACCGGGCTTGCCATCGCCGAGGCGGGGGACAACCCCGGCTTCGCCGAGGCCTGGCTCGCGCGGCGCGCGGCGCATGTCGAGATCTGCCAGCAGATGTTTGCCGAGCTGCAAGCCTTCGAAACGCTCGATCTGGCCATGCTGTCGGCCGGTATGCGTGAACTGAGCAATCACTTGCTGGCGTGACGCCGCTGCCGTGCCAGAAAAAACCGCCTCCCCATTGGGAGGCGGTTTTTTTTGTCGGCCGGGCAGGCTTATTCGTTGCGGGTGACGTGTTCGACGCAGTGCGCCCGACGCGAGGGGCGCGCCGCGGTCTGCGCGATGCAGGCGTTGTAGGCGGCAACACGGGCCTCGAACAGGCGATGCGCCTCGGCCGGGGTGGCGCCGGCCATTCGCTCGACCAGCCGGCGCGAACCGGGTTCGAAATGCTGGTAATCGATTGGCGTGTTCCAGTCACCGCCCCAGCCGAGAAAACCGTGTTCGGCGAACAGGTCGACCACTGCTTCGGCGAGTCCCGTGCGAGCCGGCTTGCCCGGTCGCGTTTCGCTGCGGTTGACCGACGTGGCCGCAGCGGCCGGCGGCAGTACCTGGGCGGAGCCGCTGGCGTCGAACGACAGATAGGGGTTCTGCAGCGGATTCAGATCGATCGCGACGCCATAGGCATGCAGCGACCAGCGCGACCCACCGGTGATCGGACGGGCGTTGAATGCCGACGTGTTGTTGTCGGCCATGGAAGCCAGGTCGTCGCCGCGATAGTTTTCGAGCGGCCGGGCCCTGGCGATGGGAAACCGGCGCCGGTAGAGCGCATCGAACACGGCAGCGACCTGCGGGGCCAGTGCATCCATGACGACGAGTTCACCCGTACGGGTGGCCCCGTCGAAATCGACATGGCGGAAGCTGACCCGCACCAGCCGTTCGCAGCCTAGCGGGGCGGCGCTGCCCAAGACGCCGGCCGTGCGCATGGCGGAACACTGTTCGGGCGGGAGGGGCAGGGTGTCTGCATGCGCAAGCGCCATGCAGGTGCACAGACACAGCAGTGACGGACGGACGATCATCGCACGCTTCCCCGCACAAGCGCCGTTCTCAGACAGTGTCAGACATCGACCCAGGACGGTTCGTGGCCGGTGTGGGCGAGGAAACGCAGAAAATCCGGCACGCTGATGCACAGCGTCGAATCGTTCACCATCGGGTGGAAGCCGATCAACTCGGCCGGGTCGATGCCGCTGTCGAGCAGCACCGAGACGCGGTGCTCCCCGTCGTTGACGAGCCCGAACGGGGTCACTGCGCCCGGTTCGAGCTGCATCAACTCGTGCAGGCGCTCCTCCGAGGCGAACGACAAGCGGGCTTCGCCGGTCTCTTCGGCGAGTTTGGCTAGATCCGCGGTCTTGAGTTCGTCGAGCACCAGCAGGTAGTAGCGGTTGCCCTTGCGGTTTTTCAGGAACAGGTTCTTGACGCATTGGCCGGGAAACTCGATGCCATCGCGATGATAGTCGGCGACCGAACCGTAGGCCGGGTGCTCGACCTTGACGAAATTGATGTCAAGCTCGGACAGCAATGCATACAGACCTTCTTCTTGCATCGCTCAGGCCCTCCCGGTGCTGCCGAACCCGCCGCTACCGCGTTCTGACGCGTCGAAGTCGTCAACGATATTGAAGCCGACCTGCACCACCGGCACCACGATCAACTGGGCGATGCGTTCCATGGGCGTGAGGCGGAAGCTGTCCGCGCCACGGTTCCATACCGAGACGAATAGCTGGCCCTGGTAGTCGGAATCGATCAGACCGACCAGGTTGCCGAGCACGATGCCATGCTTGTGGCCAAGTCCCGAGCGCGGCAGGATCATCGCTGCCAGCGAGGGGTCGCCGATATGGATCGCCATGCCGGTCGGCACGAGATGGGTCTCTCCCGGCGCAATCTGGATATCGTGGTCGATTGCCGCGCGCAGATCGAGGCCGGCGGAACCGGGCGTGGCGTAGGCGGGCATATTGTCGCGCAGACGCGCGTCGAGAATTTTGACGTCGATGACGGGTTTCATTGCTTACTCGCAGGGTTGGGCGCGCGCGCGGAGAGCAGCGCGGCCAGATGTTGGACGATGGCGCGGGCCACTTCGGCCTTGGACATCGCCGGCAGCGGCGATGCGCCGGCATCGTCGAGGATCACCACCTCGTTGTGCTCGGCGCCCATGGCGGTCTGCACCAGATTGGCCACCAGCATCGGCAGTTTCTTGCTTCGGCGTTTGGCTTCGGCGAAGTCGAGCAGATTGCGGCTTTCGGCTGCGAAGCCGACGCAGAACGGCGCGGCAGGCAGGGCGGAGACGGTGCGCAGGATGTCGGGGTTCTCTTCCAGATCGATGACCGGCGGCGCCTCGCCTTTTTTGTGTTTATGCTCGGCGCGATTTTTCACCCGGTAGTCGGCCACGGCCGCGACGGCGATGAATACATCGCTGTGCGCCACCCGGCCGAGCACGGCCTGCTGCATCTCCAGCGCGCTGGTGACCTCCAGTCTTTCGATGCCGACCGGTGCGGTCAGCGCGGTCGGGCCGGAGACGAGCACGACTTCCGCGCCGGCATCGCGACAGGCGCGCGCCAGCGCATAGCCCATTTTCCCCGAGCTGATGTTGGTGATGCCGCGCACCGGATCGATCGCTTCGTAGGTCGGCCCTGCCGTCAACAGCACCCGCTTGCCGGCCAGCGGCTTCGGCGCGAAGAAGCCCTCGAGGAGCTCGGCGATGTCCGCCGGCTCCATCATCCGGCCCGGGCCGGTTTCGCCGCAGGCCTGCGAACCGCTGTCCGGACCGAAAACGGTCACGCCATCGGCGACGAGCTGGGCCAGGTTGCGCTGTGTCGGCGGATTGTCCCACATCTGCCGGTTCATCGCCGGTGCGACGATCAGCGGACAGGTGCGCGCCGCGGCCAGGGTCGACATCAGATCGTCGCAAGCGCCATGGGCGAGCTTGAACAGCATGTCGGCGCTGGCTGGCGCGATCAGGAACACATCGGCGCGGCGCGACAGGTCGATATGCGCCATGCCGTTGGCCGGCAGCTCGTTCCATTGGCTGGTGTGCACCGGGTGCCCGGACAGCGCCTGGAATGTCAGCGGCGTGACAAAACGGGTGGCGGCCTCGGTCATCACGACTTCGACGCGGTGGCCGGCCTTGACCAGCAGTCGGGTCAGCTCCGCCGTCTTGTAGGCGGCGATGCCGCCGGTAATGCCAAGAAGAATATGCTTAGCGGGCATGGATGGCCTCCGCGCTTTACGAGAGATTGCCGATTTTAACGGATTTTGCCCCGCTGTGCGTCGTGCCGCCGTGCCATCGTGCCACCCGACAGCGGCGGTGGTACATATGGACATTCCGTTTGCAGGAGAAATCATGGCAATTTCCTTCTGGCCACGCGGCGAGCGGCCGCGTGAAAAACTCCTGACCCGTGGTGCCGCCGCATTGAGCGACGCGGAATTGCTGGCCATTTTTCTGCGCACCGGCGTGCGTGGTTCGAGTGCCGTCGACCTTGCCCGGCAGTTGCTGCAAAAGTTCGGCTCGCTGACTTGTCTGTTCGAGGCCGATCTGGCCCAGGTCTCTGCACTGCCCGGCGTCGGCCCAGTCAAGTATGCGCAGCTCATGGCCGCCCGCGAGCTGTGCCGGCGCGCGCTTGGCGAGACGCTGCACCGCGCCGATGTGCTCGATCACCCTGATCGGGTGCGTGACTACCTGCGCCTGCTGATCGGTCACCGCGACATCGAGATTTTTGTGGTTATTTTCCTTTCCGTGCGCAATCATGTAGTGTCAGTAGAGGAAGTTTCGCGTGGAACCATCAGCGAAACACGCGTTTATCCGCGGGAAATCGTCAAACTTGCGCTATTGCGCAATGCTGCGGCGGTGATTGTCGCGCATAACCATCCATCAGGTGTCGCCGAACCCTCGGTCGAAGATCGGCGCTTGACGGAGGTACTCAAGAGATCTCTGCAAATGGTCGATATAAGCCTGCTCGATCATTTTGTCGTCACCTCCAGGCAAGCAGTGTCGTTTGCCGAGCTGGGGTGGTTGTAGCCGCCCGAATTCAGGGCCGTGGCGGGAGGATCGGCGAAGGGCGACCAGACAGCGCGCTTCGCAGGAGGGTGACAGATCCGTACCGAAGGTTGTGAACTGTCTTATCTGGTCTCATGTCACTGCATCACAAGGAGGTTGCCATGAACATCCTGCGCTTGCTCAATGAGTCGGACTATATCCAGGTCAACAACCAGTTCATCAAGCCCGAGTATCACTCGGTTTCCGAAGAATTTTCCGATGACGACGATGTCGCGCTCGAGGCGCATCTGGACGGCCAGCCGCTGGTGTTGACGGTGGCTGAGCTGGAAGAGGCCACACCGCTTGCTGACGGTGGCTTCTGGCTGGAAGGGCTTGGCTATCTGCGCTTTCTGTCGCGTGATGGCCTGCACTGACGTGGTCATTCCGTTGCGGACGGCTTGCGCCGTCCGCCCACGTGCTGTTAAAACACCACCCCGGCACGCAGGATGATGTTCGCGTAAGGGGTGCACTCGCCGGTGCGCACCATCGCGCACGCCTTGCCGTTCAATGCCTTGAACGCCTCGTGGTCGATCGTCTCGACCCGCGCCGGCGCCACCTTGTCGCACAGGATTTTTGCCAGCATGGGATTGCCGTCCTGCAATTCGCTGGCGATGACTGCCGCTTCGACCTGCATTTCGCTCAACACGGCGTCGAGCACGGCGAGCATGCCCGGCGTGCCGCGACAGACGGCCAGATCGATGCGCTCCGGCCCGGGTGGAATCGGCAGGCCGGCGTCACCGATGACCAGCATGTCGCCATGCCCCATGCGGGCGATCAACGCCGACAGTTGACTGTTGAGCAGAGTATTTTTCTTCATGGATGCTTTTCCTCCCGTCAAGACCTGGGTGTCGCCCCGGCCGGATTGATTTCGCTGCGCAGCGGAATGGACGGTTGTGCGCCGGCGCGAGAGACACACAACGCTGAAGCCGCCATACCGAGCTGAACCGCCTCGTCGATTGACATGCCTTCGAGCAGGCCGGCCGCCGTGCCGCCGATAAAGGTGTCGCCGGCTGCCGTGGTATCGACCACCGTGGTCGGGAACGCCGGGAAATGGCGTGTGCCCGCCAGGTCGGCGACGATGGCGCCGTCGGCCCCAAGCGTGAGCAGCACGCAGCGGGAGCCGGCCTGGCGCAAGCGATGCGCGGCGCATTCGGCTTCGGCGCGCGAGCCGACCGGCAGGCCGGAAATCAGCGCCGCTTCGGTCTCATTGACCACCAGATAGTCGACATCGAGCAGATCAGCGTCGAGCACTGCTGCCGGCGCCGGGTTGAACAGAATCGGCACGCGTGCCGCACGGGCCAGGGCGAAGGCTTCGCGCACGCAGGCGAGCGGCACTTCCAGCTGGCAGATAAGCAGGGCGGCATTAGCGATGGTGCCGGCGGCATGCCGTACATCCGCCGCCGACAGGCAGCCATTGGCGCCCGGCGCGAGCATTATGCGGTTCTGACCGTTGTCTTCGACCACGATCATGGCGATGCCGCTGCTGCCCTTCGTGGTCTTCACCTCGCTGTGGTCGACGCCGGCCTGGTCGAGCGTCGCACGCAGTTGCGCGGCGAAGCCGTCGTCGCCCAGCCTGCCGACCATGGCAACCCGTGCGCCGAGCCGGGCGCAGGCGACGGCCTGGTTGGCGCCCTTGCCGCCCGGGTGGGTGGCGAAATCGTGACCGAGCAGCGTTTCACCCGCCAGGGCGCAGCGCGGTGCACGCAAGACCAGATCCATGTTCAGGCTGCCGACGACGGCAATTTGCGGGGCCATTGCTGGCTGATTGATTGGTTTCATGGGGGCAGTTGTGAAGAGTTGGTGTTTTTTGTTGTCGAACCGCGCTGACGCAGCTCGGGCAGCAGGGCGATCTTGCGCGGTTCGGTGCGGACCTTGCGCAGCCGCTCGAACAACAAATCGGTCGCCAGTTCGCCGATGCGGCGCTTGGGCTGGGCGACGGTTGTCAACGGCGGGCTGGTGAAGGCGGCCAGTTCGATATCGTCGAACCCGACGACCGACAGATCGTTCGGTACCGAGAGGCCATGCTCGTGTGCGGCGCATAAGGCGCCGATTGCCATCAGGTCGTTGCAGGCGAAAATCGCCTCCGGTCGCGCCGGAGCGGCGAGGAGGCGCGCGGTGACGTCGTGCCCGCCCTGGCTGGTGAAATCGCTGCTGAAAAGCAGATCGGCCGGCAGCCCGGCCTCGTCGAGCGCCTCGCGCCAGCCGGCCGCGCGCAGCCGGCTCGGCGCCAGGTGATCCGGCCCGGTGATGCAGGCAATGCGGCGGTGGCCGAGTTCGATCAGATGGCGCACAGCCATATAGGCGCCGGCGCGGTGGTCGGTGGTAACGATATCGCCGTCGAGCGAATCCCACTGCCGGTCGACCAGCACCAGCGGTACGGCACAATGCGACAGCAGTGCCGGCAGGTCCGGGCTGTCGCCGGACGATACCACGATCAATCCATCGACACGCTTTTCCATCAATACGCGCAGATAGACGCTCTGCTTGTACGGGTCGTCATCCGAATTGCACAACACCACGTTGTAGTCGGCGGCAAAGCAGCGATCCTCGATGTGGCGGATCAGTTCGGCAAAATAAGGGTTGCCGCTGTTGGGAATCATGATGCCGAGCGTATGCGTGACGTTGTGCTTCAGGCTGCGCGCAACGGCGCTCGGCACATAACTCAACTCGCTCATCGCTGCCTCGATGCGGCGCCGCACTTCGTCGCTGACGAAGCGGGTGCCGTTCAGGACATGCGAGACGCTGGTAATCGAGACGCCAGCGCGCTCGGCAACCTGTTTCATCGTGGCCATGGTATCGACGCGCCCGTATCAGGCGCGACGCTGCTTGCGCATGTCGCGGTATTTGTCGAGCATCACCGCGGCGATGATCACGATGCCGGTAATGATGCGCTTGGTCGGGTCGGATGCCCCGATCTGCGCCATCCCTGCCTCGAGCACGGCAATGATCAGTACGCCGAAGAAGGTGCTGATCACCGAACCGCGGCCGCCCATCAGACTGGTGCCGCCGATGACCACAGCGGCGATCACCTGCAGTTCGATGCCGATGCCGGTGTTCGGATCCGCCGCTTCCAGGCGCGAGGTCTGCATCAGGCCGGCGACACTGGCGAGCAGGCCGGTGAGAGCGAATACGGCGATCTTGACCGGGCGCGGATCGACGCCCGCGAGGCGCATCGCTTCCTCATTGGTGCCGATGCCTATCATGTAGCGGCCGAACACGCTGCGGGTGAGTACGACCTGGCCGACGATGATCACCAGCAGGGCAATGACGAATGCCGGGGAAATGCCGCCGATCAGATTGGAGCTCAGCCAGTCCACATCGCTGCCGATGTACTGGGTGCGCGAATCGGTGACCACATAGGCGGCGCCGCGCGCGACTTCGAGCATGCCGAGCGACACGATGAACGACGGCAGCTGCCAGATGACCGACACGGCGCCGGTGAGCATGCCGCAGGCGGCACCGCACAGCAGACCGAGCAGCAGGGCGGGAGCGAGACCCCAGCCCCATTGCAGGATGGCCATCGAGCACAGTGCACTGGACAGTGCCATCACCGAGCCGACCGACAGGTCGATGCCGGCGATGATCAGCACGAAGGTCATGCCCACGGCCATTACGGTCAGTGCCGGAATGTCGTTGGCGATGGTGACGAAGGTGTCGGTGGTGAGGAAGTACTGACTCATCGAGCCGAACAGCGCAATCATGGCCAGGAGCGCGACCGCCAGGCCGATATAGGTGCCGGCCACGCCGGAGTACCAGCGCCGGGAGGTAGTGGGGGTGCTCATGCTTGTCCTTGTGTTTCAGGTGTTCTGGAAGACTGGCCGGTATAGCCGCTGAAGGCGGCCTCCAGCAGGGTTTGTTGGTCCCATTCGTTGCGGCGGTAGGTGTTGACCCAGCGCCCGGCGCTCATCACGCCGATGCGGTCGCAAATGTCCATCAGCTCGCGCAGGTCGCTCGACACCACCAGGAGCGCCTTGCCGTCCCTTGCCATCTGTTCCATTTGCGTGTAGATGTCGGCGCGGGCGCCGATGTCCACCCCGCGTGTCGGCTCGTCGAGCAGCAGGATTTCGCAATCGCGCAGCATCCAGCGCGCGAACACCACCTTTTGCTGGTTGCCTCCGGACAATTCGCCGGTCGCCTGGTCGAGCGAGTGGCAGCGGATGCCGAGCAGACCGGCAAGTCGTTCGGTGACGCTGTGCTCGCGCTTGCCGTCGAGCCAGCCGCGGCGGGTCACGCTTGCCATGCGTGCGATCGTGGTGTTGATCTTGATCGACTTGTCGAGCAGCAGACCCTGCGACTTGCGGTCCTCGGTGATGAGGCCGATGCCGTGCTTGATGGCGCTCATCGGCGAACGGATTTCGGTCGGCGTCTCGGCGCCGCGCAGATAGATCTTGCCGCTGTCCTTGCGGTCAGCGCCGTAAATAAGCCGCAGCAGCTCGGTGCGTCCCGAGCCGACCAGGCCGGCAATGCCGAAAATCTCACCCGGCTGCAGGCTGAAGCTGACGTTCTGCACCAGCTTGCCGCGGTTCATGCCTTCGACGCGCAGGATGGGCATCGTTTCCGCCTGTTGCGGTCGCGCCCGGCTCGCTTCGACCTCGTGGCCGACCATCAGGCGCACGATTTCTTCCTGCGACATGCCCTGCATCGGCCGCGTGGCGATATGCCTGCCGTCGCGCAATACCGTGATGCGGTCGGCGATCTGTTCGACCTCGTCGAGGCGGTGGGAAATGTACACCACACAGACGCCATCGGCCTTGAGCCGTTCGATCTGCCGGAACAGATGCTCGATCTCGTGCCGCGTCAGCATGGCTGTCGGCTCGTCGAGAATCAGCAGCCTGCAATTGCCGATCAGGCTGCGGGCGATCTCGACCATCTGCTGGTGGCCGATGCCCAGCTCGCCGACCAGGCTGCGCGGGTCGATGCGATCGAGACCGATGCGCTGCATGTGCTCGGCGGCGCGCTGATACAGCTCTTCCTTGCGGATGAAGCCGGCGCGCTGCGGCAAGTGGCCGAGAAACAGATTCTCGGCCACGGAAAGGGTAGGGACGAGGCTCAGCTCCTGCATCACCATGCGGATGCCGAGCGCTTCGGCTTCGGCGCGCGATGTCGGGTGATACCGGGTATCGCCCAGGTACATCTCGCCTGCGGTCGGTTCAAGCAGCCCGGCCACAATCTTGGACAGGGTGCTTTTCCCGGCGCCGTTCTCACCGGTCAGCGCCAGGGTTTCGCCTGGCAGGAATTCGAGCTCGATGTCGGCGAGCACCGGTGTCGCGTAGGTCTTGCCGATGCCGCTGATGCGCAAAAATGGAGCGTGACCGCTCATACTGCATCTCCATCTATACAGAAGCAGGCGGCACCGGGATGGCATGCCGCCTGGCTGCGCCCGTCCGGCCGGGCCGGACGGGATCAAAAAGTCCGCTTAGCGGGTCACCAGCGAAACATTGGTTTCGTAAACCGCTTGCATCTTGCTTTGCGGTGTCTTGCTCTTCAGTGCCTTCAGCGCGGTTTCGATGCCGAACACGGCCTGCTTGGCGGCATACTGGTCGGCGGTGGCGAGTACACGGCCATCGGCCAGCATCGGCTTGATGGCGGCGATGTTGTCATAGCCGACGACCTTGACCTTGCCGGCGAGACCGGCGGTCTTCACTGCGGCCACGGCGCCGAGCGCCATATTGTCGTTGCCGCACAGCAGGGCCTTCAGGTCCGGATGTTCGCGCAGCATCGCCGATGCGACGGTATTGCCCTGATCGATTTCCCAGTTGCCCGACTGTACACCGACCACGGTCACATGCTTGGCCTTCATCGCGTCCTGGAAGCCGGCGGTACGTTGTTGTGCGTTGGTGGTGGTCGAAACGCCTTCGATGATGCCGACCTTGTCGCCGCCCTTCAGGTCGCGTGCCAGATAGTCACCGACGAGGCGAGCGCCCTTGCGGTTGTCCGGACCGACGAACGGTACGTTGAGGCCCTTGCTCTTCAGTGTGGCCGGGTCGAGGCGGTTATCGATGTTGACCACCAGGATGCCGGCGTCAACGGCCTTCTTCACCACCGGTACCAGTGCCTTGGAGTCGGCCGGTGCCAGCACGATGGCGTTGGCGTGCTCGACGATCATCTGCTCGACGATGCGGATCTGGTTGGCGGTATCGGTTTCATCCTTGATGCCGTTGGCGATCAGGGTGTATTCGCCTGCATGCTGCTTTTGGTGAGCCTTGGCTCCGTCTTCCATGGTGCGGAAGAACTCATTGGCCAGCGATTTCATCACCAGCGCGACTTTGGGTTTATCGGCGGCGGACGCGTACTGCAACGGAATGGCGCCCATGACCAGCATCAACGTGAGGGACTTGAAGAGACGGCTCGGCTTCATAGCTTTTTCTTCTCCATACATAACGAGGTTGAAATGCGCATTAAACGAGAAAAACGATTGCGCAATCGTTTGCGCGTAGTTTTTGGTGTGACGCACAGCCTGTCAAGATTTAAATGTCTCCACATGAAGACAAATGTCCCGGCAAACGAAACAACTGCGCTGCACCGGCTGAATCCATTGCGCCATCTCGATTGCAGCTAATGTAGTGGCGATACTACACATCCGTCGCTGCGTGGTCACGTGTACGAGGTTGACTGGGCAAAGACCCTGGCGCCCGGCCGGGAACGTGGCCGTCATGCGAATACCATCTTTGTATAGTCGATAAACCATTTTGTATGACATGTATGTGGTTGAAACCATGACGTGAGCGTTGCGCCCTGGCGAGAATGCGATCGGACGCATGTCCTGTCGGTGCCAGGAGACACTGACCGACAGTGATGGCGGTGGAGGGGGGGCTTTTCGGAATTGCACCGACGGAAATTTGCCTGCGCGCTTGATTTGGCTCAACGCTTGGCCCAGATCGTTCTTTTAAAGTGGATTCACTATTCGATAAGCATAAGCGAGGGATTGTGTAAATGAAGACTTTCAGAGTAGGCGTGATCGGCGCCGGAGAGACTGGTACCCCATTGCTGCGACAGCTGGTCGATGCGCCGTTTGTCGAAGTCGTGGCGGTTGCCGATCTGAATATCGATACGCCGGGAATGCGTTTCGCCAAGGAGCATGGTGTGCTGGTGACGCACAACGGGCTGGACATCGCCGAAATGGGGCCGAAGGTCGATATCCTGATCGACATGACCGGTTCGCCGAAGGTGCGTGACGACCTGCGCCGCTACATGCAGTTTTCCGGCAATAGCCATACCGTGATCGTGCACGAGCGCGTGGCGATGCTGATGCTGTCGCTGTGTACCGGTGAAATGGCAACCACGCTGCACGGTGAGTCCGGCTATTGAGCGAGAAGATTGGATGGCCGGCAAAGCGTGCTTTGCCGGCGACGAGGAGCCCGGGGAGCGTCAGCTTCCCGGTTTTTTTTTGTTGGCCGTCCTTATGCCGGTGCGTCCTGCAGTGGCGGCAGCGATGAGCCGAGCGCCAGCACGTTGCCGTCGCGGAACAGCATCAGCTGCCCGGCCGAGAATGGCGTCCAGTGTTCGTTGTCGGTCAGCGGCTGGGTGGCGATCACCGCCACCCGATCGTTGGGGGTGGTGACGCTGGCGAAATCGATGCTGATGTCCTCATCGACCAGGTGTGCGGTGTTGAACGGCGATTGGCGCACGATGTAATGCAGATGGGTCGAGCAATGGGCGATGAGGAATTCGCCGTTCGACAGCATGAAATTGAACACCCCGTGCGCGGCGATTTCACGTGCCAGATGCTCTATTTCGGCGAACAGCACCGCTTCGTCCGGCGGCTCGCTCCAGCGCTGGCGCAGGGTTTCCAGAATCAGGCAGAACGCCCGCTCCGAGTCGGTATGGCCGACCGGGCGATAATGAGCGCCGGGCGGCGGCGTGAAATCCTTCAGGTCGCCGTTGTGGGCGAAGATCCAGTAGCGGCCCCACATCTCCCGAATGAACGGATGGGTGTTGGCGAGTTTGACTTCGCCCTGTGTGGCCTTGCGGATGTGGGCGATGACATTCTTCGACTTGAGCGGGTAGTCGCGCAGCAAATGGGCGATCGGCGATTCGGCCGACGGCTTGTCGTCGAGAAACAGTCGGCAACCACATCCTTCGAAGAAGGCGATGCCCCAGCCGTCGGCGTGATGGTCGGTCAAGCCGCCGCGACGGTGAAAACCTTCGAAGGAAAATACGATATCGGTGGGGGTGTTGCAATTCATGCCGAGCAGCTGGCACATGGCGTCATCCTGTAACGAAATCGCCCGACACCGACAGGGCATGGGGAACAAGACTTATTCTTCCACGGAATCGGCCCATCGTGCCAGTCCCGCGCCACCTTCCTCGTCCCAGGGGATCATCGCTTCACTCAACAGATCGAGAAATGCCTTGACCTTGGCCGGCATCAGTCGCCGTCCGGGCAGCAGGGCAAAGACGCGTGTCGGTGCGATGCGGTAGTCGGGCAGTACCGGCACGATGTCGCCGCACAGCAGTGACTGACGACAGAAATGGGTCGAGAGCAGACCCATGCCGAGTCCGGCGCTGACACCATGCAGTCGCATGCCGACGTTTTGCGCGCGCAGGCGGCCGGCCGGCTGCAGTGTGTACTGTTCCCCGTCCGGGCCGGTCAACGTCCATTCCCCGTCCTCTGGGCTGAGGATGGCGGGCCAGCCGGCCAGATCTTCCGGGCTGTGCGGCGCGGCCATGCGCGCAATCAGCGCCGGCGACGCGTACAGGCCTCGCGCGACACTGTAGATGCGCCGTGCCACCTGGTTCGAGTCCGGCAGCGGCGTGGTCTGCAGCCGGAAGACCACGTCGTAGTCGCGGTCGCGCGGATCGATGGGCTGCGAGGTCAGTTCGACCTCGGCCTCCAGTGCCGGGTGGGCGAGCAGCAGCTCGGTCAGCACATCGCCGATGCGGAATACCCCCAGCTCGTACGGCGCGGCGATGCGCAACACGCCACGCGGCCGGTCGTCGTGCTCGGCTGCCTGGGCCAGCAGGCTGGCGAGCCGGCTGGCGAGCGGGGCAGTCTGTTCCGCCAGGCGCCGACCGCTGTCGGTCAGTCGCAACCGGCGCGTGCTGCGCTCGAGCAGCCGCATGCCCATTGCCTGTTCCAGCCTGGCGACGGCCCGGCTGACGCTCGCCTTCGGCATGTCGAGCTGCGTGGCGGCGCGGCTGAAGCCCTGTCTCTCGGCTACGGCGAGAAACACCTGCAGATCATCCAGATGCATGATTGTTCCGTAAATGAAATAATCAATCTATATTTTGCTGATTATTGTAGCCATAAATGTGCTGTAGCATGAATGTTTTCCGCATTGCGTCGCCCGAGCCTTCATGCCTTTGTTCATCCGCCAGCGCCGCCGCATATTGGGCTGGGTCGCAGGCCTGATCGCCGGCGCCGATTACCTCACCAATGCCACGGTCAGTTTTTCCGCCGGCCAGATCCGTGCCGGCATCGGCGCCACGCCCGACCAGTTCCTGTGGGTATTGACTGCCTACGCCGCTGCTGGCGCACTGATGATCCTTTGCCTGGAGCGGCTGCTGCGCGTCGTGCCGATGCGCCGTCTGCTGCTGGCCTGCCTGGCGTTGTTCGTCGCCGGCTCGGTCGCGGCGATGCTCAGTCAGACGCTGCCGGCGCTGGTCGCCGCTCGGGTGCTGCAAGGACTCGGCGGCGGGCCGTTGATGACCTGCGCGCGGGTGATGCTGCAGCTGACGGTGCCACCGGAGCGGCGGCCGCGCCAGCTGCGCGGTTTCATGTTCGGCATCTTCGTCGCCTCTGCGCCCGGCGCCTGGCTGGGGGCGACGCTGATGCAGGCGGGCGACTGGCATGCCTTGTTCGCCCTGCAGGCTGCTGTCGGTGCCGTCGTGGCGCTGCTGGCCTGGTTCTGCCTGCCGGGCAGCGTGCACGTGACGCGCCCGGTCGGTCATCTCGACCTGTGGGCAGCGCTGGCGCTGGTCGTCGCGACGCTGCTGTGGCTGCACGGGCTGGAAGATCTGGCCTATTCCCGTCCCGACTTCGGCTGGTGGCTGCGCATCGGCGCCGGCGGCTTGCTGTTTGTGTGGCTCGCCGTGCGCCTCACCGGTCACGACGACCCCTGGCTGCGGCTCGACACCCTGGCCAGCCGCCGCTTTGTGGTCGGGCTCGTGCTGTATGCGCTCTATTACCTGATCAACGGTGCGGTGACACTGACGCTGCCGCAATATCTGCTGCAGGGCGAGGGCATCGACCTGCCGACGGCCGGTTATGTCAGCAGCCTCGGCAGTGCAGTCACGGTGTTGTGTCTGCCGGTTTATTTCCGCTTCGCGGCGAAACTGCCGGAACGGCGGCTGGTAGTGCTGTTCGGTTGCCTGTTGATGGCGGCGGTGCTGTGGGCGCTGGCGCATATGGCGACCGGCTCGACCGCCTGGACGCAACTGCTGCCGCTGGTGGCGTTGAAAGGGTTGTTCCCGGTGCTGATGGTGATCCAGGTTGCCGGCCTGACTTTCCGCGAGTTCCGCCATCTGGATTTTGTTCACGCCTACGCGCTGAAAAACCTGTTGCGCCTGCTGGCGATGGCGGCCGGCTCTGGGCTGGCCGATGTCTATTGGCAGGACGTGGCGGTGCGCGCGCGGCTGATGCTGGTGTCGCGCTATGATACCGGGCTCGCTGCGGCGCTAGGCATGACGCCCGATCATCCTGCCGGCTGGTCGGCGCTGTCGGCGCTGATCGATCGCCAGGCGGCCTTGCTCGCCTCCTCGCAGTTGTTTGCCGTCCTGGCCGCGCTGTGTCTGTTTGCCGGCGCATTGGCGTTCTGGCAACGTGCGTTGCGCTGATCGCTGCGTATTGCGTCATCACCGTCCCGCCCGGGTTGAGAATAGGTAAACTGCCCCCATTTCCCTGTTTTAATATGACGGACCCGCAGCCATGACGACCATCGTGGTGGTAAGAAAAGACGAGCAGATTGCCATCGCCGCCGATACGCAAACCACGTTCGGCGACGAGCACAAGCTGTTGGCGCCCTACGATTGCTTCCATACCAAGATCTTCCAGCATGGCGACAGCTATTTCGCCATTGCCGGCTCGGCGGCGCACGATCTGGTGCTGCAGTCGGCGCTGGGTAGCCTGAAGAAGAAGGATTTCTCCTGCCGCAGCGGCTTGTTCGATACCTTCCGCAAATTGCATCCGCGCCTCAAGGACCAGTTTTTCCTGCGCCCGGAAGAGGATGAGGAAGATCCGTACGAGTCGAGCCAGATGATGGTGTTGGTCGCCAACGAGCATGGCATTTTCGGCGTCTACCCGATGCGCGAGGTGTATGAGTTTGCCCGTTTCTGGGCCATCGGCTCCGGACGCAAATTCGCCATGGGTGCGATGCATGTCGCCTATGAGCAGGGACTCGATGCGCGCGCCATCGCCGAAGCCGGCGTGCGGGCCGGATGCGAGTTCGACGTCAGCTCCTCGTTGCCGATGAATCTCTACACGCTGCCATGCAGCCAAGGACCCACCAAAGAATGAGTCACACCGACACTTTGCAACGTTTCCTGTTCGACGAGGCCCCGGTGCGAGGCGCCGTGGTATCGCTGGAGGACAGCTGGCGCCAGGTGCTCGCGCGCCGCAGCTATCCGGCGCCGGTGCGCACCGTGCTGGGCGAAATGATGGCCGCTGCGGCGCTGCTCGGTGCCAATCTGAAATTCGACGGCACGCTGATCCTGCAGATGCACGGTACCGGCGCGCTGCGCCTGGCGGTGGTCGAGTGCACCCACGAACGCACCTTGCGCGCCACCGCCAAGTGGGAGGGCGATCCGCAAGCGATGCCGCTGCCGGCGCTGCTCGGCGAGGGCGGCCGCTTCGTGCTCACGCTTGAACCGCGCACAGACAAGTCGCAGACCTGGCAGGGCATCGTCGCCCTTGAGGGCGACAGTGTCGGCGCGATGCTGGAAAACTACATGCTGCGCTCCGAACAGCTCGACACCCGCCTGATCCTGGCGGCCGATAGCAGTCGCGCCGGCGGTTTTCTGCTGCAACGGCTACCGGATGGACATGGCGATCCGGACGGCTGGCCGCGCGCCCGCATGCTGGCCGATACCCTCAAGCCGGACGAGCTGTTGCACCTCGAGCCGCTTGAGGTACTGCAACGCCTCTATCACGAGGAAACCGTCCGTGTGTTCGACGGCGAATCGATGGCCTTTGCCTGCACCTGCAGCCGCGAGCGCGTGGCCGAGATGTTGAAAATGGTCGGCGCGCAAGAAGCCGGCGAAATCCTGCTCGAGCAGGGTAGCATCGAGATCGGTTGCGATTTTTGCAATCAGCATTATGTCTTCGACGAAGAAGAGGTCGATGCGCTGTACCAGATGGATGTGATCGCCGCCGCGCGCGAATCGCGTCACTGAGCGGCGAACAGCGGTTCGGCGATGGCGGCGATCTCGCCGCTGGCGACGAGCTGCAGGAAGGTATCGCCGAGGCGCTGGCTTTCCGCCGCCGCCGCGCGCCACAGGCGCTGTCGCTCGGCGTCCCGGCCGGCGAAACGGCGGAAGTCGCGCCGGTCCGGCAGTCGGCCGAGGCCGAGTTTCGCCAGATAGGCCGGTGCCGGCGAAACGACGATGGTGTCGGCCTGCCGTTGCGGGTCGGCGTGGCGCCAGGGCAGGAATTTGTCGAACCAGCCCGGCACGATGCGGTCGGTGAAGTGCGGATAGAGCACCAGATCGCCATGGCCGGCGAACGGCAGATCGAGGTGGTAGTCGGTCAGGCCACCGTCGCGCATCAGCCGTCCGGGCACTGCGTCGAGCCTGATGCCTTCGATCACGCCGGGAATGGCGGCGCTCGCCAGCATGACTTCGCTCAGATTGTCGCGCGTCAGTGCGAGCGTGCGGGTCGGAATGCCGTCGTCGGGCAGGAAGCACGGTGTGTCGCGCGGGTCGTGACACACCACCCGGGTGAGCATGCGGCCGATGAGAGGTCGTGCCAGCGCGTTGAGGGCGGCGGTTGTTGCAAGGCCTGCTGCCAGCGGCAGGCGGCCGTCACGGTTCATCAATCCGTGCGAGGCGGCGATCAGGATGCTGAGCCGGTAGTCGGGGTGTGCCAGCGTCTGTCCGGGCGTGGCGCCATAGACGTCGCGCAGCATGGCCCTCGTTTCGGCGGTGATGGCCGCCACGTCGGCCGATGGATAGCTGGTGGCGGTATAGCGCTCGGCGAGCCGGGCAAAGGCCGCCGACGCGTCGTTCTGCAGTGCGCAGACCATGCGCCAGGCGCCTATCGAGGCGCCGATCAGCTCGCGCCGGCGCGGCGCGGCTGCGAGCCAGGGAAAGATCGCCTGGTCGAGGCCGAGGAGGCCGACCGCCTTCGGACCGCCGGCGGCCCCGGGTACGAAGCCGATGCGGGCGGCATTGAGTCCGTCGCTGCGCAGTTCCACCAGCGCGCGTGCGCCGGCGCGGATGCGCACAATGTCTTTTGGGTTGGTTTTCGTCATTAGATAATTTGTATGCTTATTGCATGACGGTATTTAGTGTAAAAGATTTTGCCGGCGCCTGTCCTGCGCGTCGAGGAGTTTGACCGATGATCGATACCCGTACCCTGAAGAGCTATCTCAGGGAGCAGTCTTTGTCCTTGCCGTTGGCCGATGTCCAGGTGGCTGCGATCACGCTCGCGGCAGTGCTTGCCGCTGTCAAGCCGCGTGCGGCCGATGTCTTCCGCTACCCGGTGCCGCGCCTGGGCGAGGGCGGCGCCTGCTCGCTGGTCGATGAGTTGGCCGATGAACCCTATGACCTGTCGGTCTGGTTCGGCGGCGAAAATGATGCGGCGCACGCGGCGCTGACCGATCTGCATGCGCTGATCGAATCGACCATGCGCCAGGTCGGTGGCGATTGGCTCGGCATCTATGCCGTGCGCGGCAGCGGACCGGCACGTCTGGTCAAGCTCGGCTATCGCGGCCGGCCGAGCCGGGCCGAGTTTCCGCTCACCCCGGACTTTGCCGAAATCAGCAACAACAGCCGCGTGGGTCTGAGCGGTTGGGGAGTGATCATCGACGACGTCGGGCGCTGGCGGGCAGAGGGCGGCAGCTATTACACCTGCGATCCCGCCGTGCAGAGCGAGGTGTGCCTGCCGGTACTCGATGCAGAGGGGCGGGTGCTCGGCATTATCGATGCCGAGGCCTCGGCTGCGGGGCATTTCACGGCCGAGCGCCAGGCCTGGCTGGCCGCGCTGGCGGTGGTGCTGGCCGAGCCGTTGGCGCAACTGCCTTTTGTTGATCAAGAGTGAATAATGAATTACCGACCGCCCTCTGTGTCAACGAGGGCCGTTGGAGTAGGCTATTACCCTGAAGAAGAATATCGGAGTATCCATGTCTCAAGAAGTTGCGGACGTACCGGTCCGCCTGGTTGCATCCTGCTCGCTGCCGACGCAGTGGGGCACGTTTGACCTGCACGGCTTTGTCGACGAGGCCGGCAAGGAGCATGTGGTGATGTCGATGGGCAGTTTCGACGACGGCGAGCCGGTGCTGATCCGGCTGCATTCCGAGTGCCTGACCGGCGATGCGCTGTTTTCGCTTAAATGCGATTGCGGCTTCCAGCTCGAGGCCGCCCTGGCCGAGATCGCCCGCGTCGGCCGCGGCGCCCTGCTGTATTTGCGCCAGGAGGGCCGCGGCATCGGCCTGATCAACAAGATCCGCGCCTATCATTTGCAGGATCAGGGCGCCGATACGGTCGAAGCCAACGAGCAGCTCGGCTTTCCGGCCGATATGCGCGATTTCAGTCTGGTGCGCGACATGCTCGGTGCACTCGGTATCCGCCGCGTGCGGGTCATGACCAATAATCCGCAAAAGATAGAGACCCTCGAGGCGTTGGGCGTCGAGGTGGTCGAACGGGTGCCGCTGCTGGTCGGGCAGAATCCCTATAACGACGGCTATATGAAAACCAAGGCGCAGAAGCTGGGCCATCTGCTGCGCTAGTTTTCCTCCTCAGTGTCCGGCGACCCGCTGCTCCAGTCCCGCCAGCGGATGGGCGCCGACCGGCCACGGCGATTCGAAGTGGCTGTCTATCCATGTGCAATCGAGTTCCTGCCAGCCGCGGCACCAGTGCGGCTGGCGGTCCTTGTCCACCAGCAGGGCGCGCACGCCCTCGTTGTAGTCGGGGCGGGCGCAAACATTGACCGACAAGGTCAGCTCCATGCGCAATACCTCGGCCAGAGACTGATGCTTCGCCCGCTCGGCCGCCTGCCAGGCGATTGCCGCCGATGTCGGGCTGCCGTGCAGAAAGTTGTCGCGCGCCGTCGCCAGCCACGGGTCGTCGTCGGGCAGTGCGCGCAGCGCTGCGGCGGCGGCGTCCAGCCCGCCTTGTCCCATCAGCCGCCGCACCGTGTCGAAGCGGGCGTAGAGCGGCCCCTCGCTCTTGACGGGCACTTCCTGTCGCGCCAGCACCGCGCTGGCGCAATTGTGTTGCTGCGTCGCCGTTGCCGGCCAGTCGGCCCGGCATAGCGCGTCGAACAGTGCGTCAAAGCCGTCAGCCGCCAATACATGGTCGCCGAGCCCGGCGCGCAGGGCGTCGGCGGCATCGAGCGGCGAGCCGGTCAGCGCGAGAAAACGGCCGAGCCGTGCCGGCAGGCGCGCCAGAAACCAGCTGCCGCCGACGTCGGGGTACAGGCCGATGGTGATCTCCGGCATGGCAATGCGGCTCGTCGCGCTGAGTACGCGGTGGCTTGCGCCGGCGAACAGGCCCAGCCCTCCGCCCATGACGATGCCGCTGCCCCACACGACGAGCGGCTTGGCGTAGCGGTGAATACGGTAGTCGAGCGTGTATTCGGTGGCGAAGAAGGCCTCCGCGGCCGGGTGCGGCGCCGCGCCGGGCGCCGCCAGCATGGCGCTACGCAGCGCGCGCACGTCGCCGCCTGCGCAGAACGCCTTGTCGCCCGCGCCGCGCAGCACGACGCAGGCGATGGACGGATCGCGCGCCCACTCGGAGAGCGCCGCGTCGAGCGTGACGATCATGTCGAGTGTCAGCGCGTTCAGGCTTGCCGCATTGTCGAGCACGGCCAGTGCGATCTGCCGGCCGCCGCCGGCGGGGTACACGCTACGGTGGACTGCGCTCATGCGTTTTTCCATTGTGGTGGACGTTTTTCCAGAAAGGCGGCGACGCCCTCGCGCTGATCCTCGCCGTCGAACAGACGCACGAACGCTTCGCGTTCCTGCGCCAGATTGGCGCCGATCGGCACATGCCGGCCGGCCTGGATCAGCTTTTTGCAGGCGGCGAGCGCCTGCGGCGACTGGCGTGCCGCCTGGGCGGCCAGCGCGATCGCTGCGTCGAGCGCGCCGCCCTGCGGCACTTTCTGTTCGATCAGACCGATGGCGAGCGCGGTGCTGGCGTCGATCCGTTCGCCGCACAGCACCATGCGTTTTGCCCAGCCTTCGCCGACCAGCCACGGCAGGTTTTGTGTGCCGCCGGCGCAGGGTAACAGGCCGACACTGGCCTCTGGCAGGCTCATGATCGCCTGCTCCTCGGCGATACGCAGATCGCAAGCGAGTGCGCACTCGAGTCCGCCGCCCATCGCATAGCCGTTGATGGCGGCGATGGTCAGGCCGCGGAAGCGGCTCAGGGTCTCGAAGGCCTCGCCGAACAACTGCGCCAGCGACTGTGCGGTGGCCTTGTCGCCATTGGCGAACTGGCGCAGGTCGGCGCCGGCAGAGAAGAATTTGTCACCGGCGCCGCTGATGATGAGCGCGTAGATGTCCGGTTCGAGCTCGAGTTCGCGCACGATTGTGGCGAGCGTCGACAGATTGTGGCGCTCGAAGGTGTTGGCCGGCGGGTTGTCTATCGTCAGCACGGCGGTGTGGCCGATGCGGTCGAGCCGCAGGGTCGGTTCGGTCATACAAGCTCTCCTAGCGCAAGCGTTCGATCGCGTCGTCGGCCAACAGGCGGCGGGCAATGATCAGGCGCATGATTTCGTTGGTCCCTTCGAGAATCTGGTGCACGCGCGCATCGCGCACATGCCGTTCGAGCGGAAAGTCCTGCAGGTAGCCATAGCCGCCGAGCAGCTGCAGTGCCTCGTTGGCGATGCGAAAGCCGCTATCGCTCGCCAGTCGTTTTGCCATCGCGCAGTAGGCACTGGCGTCCGGGCTGCCGCTATCGAGTTGCCAGGCCGCGAGCCTGACCATCTGCCGTGCCGCCACGAGGTCGGTCAGCATGTCGGCAAGTTTGAACTGCACGCTTTGCAGCCGGTCGAGCGTCTGGCCGAATTGGCGCCGCGTGCGCACATGCGCGAGGCCGGCGTCGAGCGCTGCCTGCGCGCAGCCGACCGAGCAGGCGCCGATGTTGATGCGTCCGCCGTCGAGTCCGCGCATGGCGATGCGGAAGCCTTCGCCTTCGGCACCGAGCCGGAAGCGTGCCGGCACTTCCACCTGATCGAAGGCGATGGCCCGGGTCGGCTGGCTGCACCAACCCATCTTGCGTTCCTTCTTACCATAAACGATTCCCGGCGTATCTGCCGGCACCAGGAAGGCGGAAATGCCGTCCGCGCCCGGGCCGCCGCTGCGTGCCATGACCACCAGCACATCGGTGCTGCCGGCCCCGGAAATGAACATCTTTGCGCCACTGATGCGGTAGCCGCCCGGGCAGGGCTCGGCACGGGTGATGAGCGAAGCGGCGTCAGAGCCGGCGTCTGGCTCGGTCAGGCAGTAGCTCGCCAGCTTCTCTCCGCTCGCCATTGCCGGCACCCATTCACGCGCCGTCTCTGCGTCGGCGTGCGTCGCCACCATGCCGGTCACCATGTTGTGGATGGTCAGATAGGCGGCCGTCGAGGTGCAGCCAGCGGCCAGTTCTTCGAAAATCAGCGCGGCATCGAGGCGGGACATGCCGAGTCCGCCGAGCGCTGCGGGCGCATAGAGGCCGCAGAAACCGAGCTCACCGGCCGCGGCGATTGTTTCCAGCGGGAAATGACTGTCTGCATCCCAGACCGCGGCGTTCGGCGCGAGCGCCTCTTGCGCGAAACGGCGCGCGGCCTGCTGCAGCGCCCGCTGTTCGTCGTCGAGGGAGAAATCCATCATTCGTCCTCCGTGTAGAGGTAGAAGCCGCGACCGCTCTTGCGCCCGAGTTCGCCGGCGGCCACCTTGCGCGCCAACAGTGGGCAGGCGCGGTATTTGTCGTCGCGGAATTCGCGGTAGAGCACGTCCATGATTGCCAGGCAGGTGTCGAGGCCGATGCGGTCGGCCAGTGCGAGCGGCCCCTGCGGATGGTTCATGCCCAGGGTCATGATGGCGTCGATGGCGGCGGCGTCGGCCACGCCTTCGTACAGGGCGAACGCCGCCTCGTTGATCATCGGCATCAGGATGCGGTTGGAGACGAAGCCAGGTGCGTCGTTGACCGTGACCGGCGTCTTGCCGAGGCGTTGGGCGAGCCCGGTGATCTGCCGCCAGCAGGCATCGCCGGTCTGCGGCGCCCGGACGACTTCCACCAGTGGCATCAGCGCTACCGGATTCATGAAATGCATGCCGATCACCTGTGCCGGGCGCGTGGTCCAGGCAGCAATGCGCACGATGGGTATCGACGAGGTGTTGGAAGCAAGCAGGGTCTGCGGCATGCAGAGCGTGTCGAGCGCGGTGAAGATCTCGCGCTTGACGGTTTCGTTCTCGCTGGCCGCCTCGATGACGAGTGCGCAATCGGCCAGTGCGCCAAGCGAGCTGGCGACCTGCAGCCGGTCCAGCGTCGCGGCGCGCACACCGGCGCCAATCTGCGCCTTGCGCTCGAAGCGTTGCAGGCTGGCGTCGATGCGCGCCAGAGCGCTGTCGACCGCGCCCGGGGCGGCATCGTAGAGCCGCACCTGGCAGCCATGCTGGGCGAGGACCTGGGCGATGCCGTGGCCCATGGTGCCGGCGCCGACCACGCCGACCGTTTCTATTGTCATTGTCGTTTCTCCGTGCGGGACTGATTTCACCATAGCGTAACGTTTACGTTAACGTCAATTAGCGGCTATGATGAATACCATCACCCGCAACAAAAGGAAGATCCAGCGATGCAACAAGATTCGATTGTGATTGTCGGCATGGCCCGCACCCCGATCGGGGGGCTGCAGGGTAGTCTGGCGCATCTGAGCGCCAGCGAACTGGGCGCGGCAGCCATCCGCGCCGCGGTTGAGCGGGCGGGCGTCGCGCCCGATGCGATCGACGAGGTGGCGATGGGCAATGTGCTCGGCGCAGGGCAGGGCCAGGCGCCGGCGCGCCAGGCCGCGCTCAAGGCCGGTCTGCCGGTGTCGACCGCCTGCCTGACGCTCAACAAGATGTGCGGTTCTGGCATGAAGGCGGTCATGCTGGCGCACGACCAGCTGCGGGCGGGTTCGGCGTGCATCATGGCTGCCGGCGGCATGGAGAGCATGAGCCGTGCGCCCTATTTGATCGCGCGAGCCCGGACCGGGCTGCGTCTCGGTCATGGCGAATTGCAGGACCATATGCTGCTCGACGGGCTGGAAGATGCTTTCGACCGCGGGCGGCTGATGGGCGTGTTCGCCGAGGATTGTGCCCGCCGTTATGGCTTCGATCGGCAGTGCCAGGATGCCTTTGCGCTCGAATCGCTGGCGCGGGCGCAGCGTGCGCAGAACGAGGGCGCCTTCGATCGTGAAATCGTGCCGCTCGACGGCGCCGTGCCGGTCTCGCTCGACGAGCAACCGCTCAAGGCGCGACCGGAGAAGATTCCCTTGCTCAAGCCGGCGTTTTGCGCCGACGGCACGGTGACGGCGGCCAATTCGAGTTCGATTTCCGATGGTGCGGCGGCACTGGTGCTGACGACTGCTGCGGAGGCCGAGCGGCGCGGTCTGGCCCCGATGGCGCGCATCGTCGGTCATGCCACGCATGCGCAGGAGCCGGCCTGGTTCAGCACGGCACCGGTGGGCGCGATCGGCAAGTTGTTCGCCAAAACCGGTTGGGGCGTGGGCGACGTCGATCTGTTCGAGCTGAACGAGGCATTTGCGGTGGTGGCCCTGGCGGCGATGCGCGAGCTCGATCTGCCGCGCGAGCGGCTCAATGTGCATGGCGGAGCGTGCGCGCTCGGCCATCCGATCGGCGCTTCGGGCGCACGCATCCTGGTCACGCTGATTGCCGCGCTGCAGCGGCATGGCGGGCGGCGCGGCGTGGCGAGCCTGTGCATCGGCGGCGGCGAGGCGACGGCGATGGCGATCGAACTGGTTTGATCATGCGTGGTGCGATGCGGGACATCAAGTGAGGGTTTTGGCACAATTCCCCGTGACGATGCGGCCCAGACCGGCCGCATCGTCACGTCAAGGAGATCGAGTCATGAACGCCCGCTCATTGCTGTTGCCGCTGTTGTGCGCCGCCCTGTCGGTACAGGCGGCGGATTTTGCCTTGCAAAGTCCGGATCTGGTCGAAGGGGGCAAATTGTCGCTGCGCCAGGTGTACGACGCATCGGGGTGTCACGGCGGCAACCGCTCGCCGGCGCTGGCCTGGCACGGCGCCCCTGCGGCGACGCGCAGTTTCGCCGTGACGGTGTATGACCCCGACGCGCCGACCGGCCGCGGTTGGTGGCATTGGACCGTGTTCGACCTGCCGCCGTCGACACATGGTTTGCCTGCAGGCGCCGGTAATCCCGGCGGGGAGCTGCCGACCGGCGCACGTCAGGGACGCAGCGATTTCGGTTCGAGCGGCTACGGCGGCGCCTGTCCGCCGGCGGGCGACAAGCCGCATCGCTACCAGTTCACCGTCTGGGCGCTCGACGTGCCGTCGCTCGGCCTCGGTGCAGCGTCAGGCGGAGCGATGGTCGGCTACGCGCTGCGTACCCATGTGCTCGGCCAAGCCCGCATTACCGTCACTTACGGCCGCTAGGCTCGGGGACATGCCAAGCCGCCAGGCGTTCGATGGCGACATGGATCGCCGCGGCGGTGTCGAGCGGCCGTTCGAGCGGAAAGAGATGAGACCCCGCTTGTTCGCCGACTTCCAGTCGCAGGCGCGTCGCGGCATAGTTCCGGTCGCGCGGCTGGAATACCGGCGCTTCCGCGGCGGCAAGATAACAACCGGGCACTTGCAGCCGATCGGCGTAGCGGGCCGTGTCGTGCGGCATGCTGCAATAGATGTTGTGTTCGATTTGCGGGCGGAACTTCAGTCGTCGGTCGCCTTGAGTGTCGGCGACGGTGCCGTACTCGGCGTAATCACGCAGGCAGTCGGTGTCGAAACGGGCGAACATCGGCTTGCGCTGGAAATAATCGAACACCATGTCGACCGAAGCCCAGCAGTCGCGCCGCTTGAGCGTATTGCCGCCCGGGGTGACGCGGGCGATGAAGCCGAGCCGCTTGGCCAGCCAGATGGAGCGCGCCCGCCAGGGCGACAAGAGCGGTGCGTCGAGCACCACGATGCCGCGGAACAGATCCGGGCGCTTGACGGCGGCATAAAAAATCAGCACGCCGCCGAGCGAATGGCCGACGCCCCATACCGGACCTTCGCCGAGCCGTTCGATCGCGGCGATCGTTTCCTCCACCAGATGCGGCCAGCAGTCGCTGACCGGATAGAGGGGATCGTGGCCGACGGTGTCTAGCCACTCGGTCTGGAACCATGCACCCAAGGCCGTCAGCATTTTTCGATAAACACTGGCGGGAAAGCTGTTCGCATGGGCAAAATAGAGTACTTCTTTCATTTCGGTCTCATCTGGCATGGAAATCGGATCAAATAGTAGCCGAATTTGCAAATGTCATGAATAGTGCAGCAGGCTCGAACTTCGTTGGGAACCAGCAGTTACGCGCGCGGTCAATGCAGGTTGACCCGAAACAAAGGCCCCGCATGAAACTCCGTTCGTTTTTTCTGACACTCCTGCTGCTACCCATGTTGCTGTTTTCTTTGCGTCCGGCCTTCGCCGTCGATCCCGGAGAACTGCTGCGCCCGGAGCAGGCTTTCGTCACCAAGGTGACGCGCAACGGCAATATGCTGCTGCTGACGCTAAAGGTCGCCGACGGCTATTACGTCTACCGCGATCGCATCCAGCTTTCTACCACCCCGGGCGGGCTGTTGCAGACGCCTCGTCTGCCGCAGGGCGAGGTGAAGAGCGATCCCTATTTCGGCCGGCAGGTCATCTATGAGCACGTCAACAGCATCGAGCTACCGCTCAATGCCGGTGTACCGCAGCGCTTCACGCTGACCGTGCGCCTGCAGGGCTGCGCCAAGGTCGGCGTCTGCTATCCACCCTATACGCACCGCATCGAAGTGGGCAGCAACAGCTTCCTGCCGACCTCCTGGGGTGCCGCCGCGCCGGCCGCTGACGTCGCGCCGGGCGGCGGCTTGCCGCTGACGCTGTTCGCCTTCTTCCTTGCTGGCATCGGCATGGCCTTTACCGCCTGCATGTATCCGCTGTTGCCCATCCTGTCGTCGCTGGTAGCCGGCCAGGGGGTGCAACTGACCCGCTGGCGCGGTTTTGTGCTGTCGATGGCTTATGTGCAGGGTCTGGCGTTGACCTATACCCTGGTCGGGGTGGTAGCCGGTCTGACCGGTTCGCTGTTGACCGTCTGGCTGCAGCAGCCTGCCGTGGTGCTGAGTGCTGCAGCGCTGATGGTGTTGTTTGCATTGTCGATGTTCGATCTGTTTTCCATTCAGCTGCCATCGGCGTGGCAGTCGCGCATCGCCGCGGCTTCCAACCGCCTGCCTGGGGGGCACCTGGCGCCGGTGGCGCTGATGGGGGTGCTCTCTGCCCTGATCATCGGCCCGTGCGTCGCGCCGCCGCTGGCTCTGGCGCTCGGCTATATCGGCAGTACCGGCAACGCCTGGCTCGGCGCTGCGGCCCTGTACGCGCTGGCGCTCGGACTCGGCCTGCCGTTGTTGCTGATCGGCACCTTCGGCGGCCATGTGCTGCCGCGCGCCGGTCGCTGGATGCGGGCGGTCAAGTCCTGCTTCGGCGTGGTCATGCTGGCGCTGGCGCTGCAGCTCGCCGCGCCGTTCCTGCCTGCCGCTCTGCTGCTGGGTTTATGGGCAGCGCTCGCCATCGGCACGGCGGTGTTCCTGCGCGCTTTCGACGCGCTGCCGGTGCAGGCACATGCGCTGGCGCGCTTGGGCAAGGCGCTCGGCCTGGTGTTGTTCCTGGTCGGCGTGGCCGAGTTGGGCGGCGCGCTCGGTGGCGCACACGATCCGCGCTATCCGCTTGCCTGGCTCGCCGGCAAGACCGCCGCGGCTGCGGCCGAGACGCAGCCGTTGTTTCGTCCGGTCGACGATGGTGCTGCGCTCGACCGGCAGTTGCAGGCGGCGGGCAAGCCTGCGCTGCTCGACTTCTATGCCGACTGGTGCGTGAGCTGCAAGGAAATGGACGACACGACCTGGCGCGATCCGCTTGTGCGGCGTGATCTGGGCGGGTTTGTCGCCCTGCGTGCCGACGTGACGCAAAATACCGCGCCGCATGCGGCGCTGCTCGCCCGCTTCGGCCTGTTCGGCCCGCCGGGCATCATCGTATTCGATGCCAATGGTCGAGAGCGTGACCGCATCGTCGGTTATATCGACGCTGCGGCGCTCAGGCAGCGATTGGCTGCGGCTCTGGCCAAGGGCTGAGTTTGCAAGGAGAAAGCATGTTCAACAAAGGGTTGGCCAATATCAGTGTAATGGCCGTGATGCGCATCATGGTGGTGTTGCTGCTGGTGTTTGCCTGTGTCCGTATCGTCCAGCCGTTTCTCGGCGCGCTGATCTGGGCGGTGATCATCGCGGTATCCGTCTGGCCGGCGTTCAACTGGCTGGCCTACCGGCTCAATGCACGCCGCAAGCTGGCCGCCTGTCTGCTCATCGGCGCGATTGCGATTGCGCTGGCCGCGCCGATCGGGCTGATGATTCTGTCGCTCGGCGATCTGTGGCCACTGCTGCACGATCTTGCCAACAGTCTCGGCGGTTATCATCTGCCTGATCCGCCGCAATGGCTCGCCTCGCTGCCGGTGGTCGGTCCGGGGGTCTCCCAGGCATGGAAGGGTGCACAAGCCGATCTGCCGTCGATGCTGACCAAGTTGTTGCCGGCCATCAATCGCGGTGCGCTCTGGTCGCTGTCCTACGGTGCGCAGCTCGCGCTGAGTCTGTTGGAAATCGTCCTGGCACTGATCGTTGCGGCGCTGTTGCTCATTAATGGCGAACATGCGTGGAGCGTGGCGGAAAAGACCATTCTCAAGCTCGGTGGTGCGCCTGCGACCGAGTTGCCCGACGTGGTGGTGCGTACCATCCGCGGCGTGACCACCGGCGTGATCGGCACGGCACTGGTGCAGACCCTGCTGTGCGTGATCGGGCTGGTGATCGCCGGCGTGCCTGCGCCGCTGGTGTTGGGCTTTCTCTGTTTCATGCTTGCTGTCGCGCAGATGCCGACGTTGCTCGTCTGGCTGCCGGCGGCCTGTTGGGTGTTTTATACCGGCCACAAGGGACTGGGCATTTTCCTGCTGCTGTGGGGGTTCCTGCTGGTCAATACGATCGACAACTTCATCAAGCCGGTGCTGATCAGCCAGGGGGCGAAACTGCCGCTGTCGCTGATTTTCATCGGCGTCATCGGCGGTCTGCTCGCCTGGGGCATGATCGGCCTGTTCATCGGCCCGACGCTGCTTGCCGTCGGCTACACGCTGTTCGAACACTGGCTCAAGGGCGAAGAAACACTGCCGCCGGGCGTGTGAGCCCGGCCGTGGTTACAGCCAGCCCAGCTGCAGCGCCAGTGTGCCGATGAGCAGCCCGCCCAGAATGGCGGCGAAGGTCGGCAGGCAGCGCATGCCGAGTCGCCGCCCGCCGAGGGAAAAGATCAGTCCGAGTTTGAAGAAGGCGTTGGCGCCCACCGCGAGCGCCATCGCCGTCGCGCACGACACCACTTCGAAGCGCTGCTGGGCGAACAGGTTCAGCACCGTCAGCACGATGGCGTCCACTTCGTTGGCGCCGGAAATCACCGCTACCGTATACACGCCGGAACGGCCGAACTCGGCGTTCAGCCAGGCGGAGCACAGCATGATCAGGCCGAAGGCGGTGGCGAAGCCCAGCGCCAGTTTCAGATCGGCCGGATTGGACAGGGCGATGAGGTTCTGATTGCCATCGGCCTTTTCCCGTCGGTCGCGCAGCATGGCGATGACCGTGCCGATGATCATGCCGGGCGCCATGACCACGGCCACCTTGGGCAGTGCCGCCGGTGCGATGGCGGCGGTAAACAGCATCATGCGCAGATTGAGCACCAGGTTGGCGAGCTGGATGATGGTGCTGGCGCGTGCGGCACTGTCAGGCTGCTCTTTTACCTGGCGCGAGTAGATCAGGCTGGTGACGGTGGACGATACGAGTCCGCCGAGCACGCCCAGCAGCGGCGCACCGACACGGTGGCCGAACAGGCGCACCGACAGATAGCCGACCTGGCCGAGGCCGACGATCATCACCACCATCAGCCAGACATGATGCGGGTTGATCGCCTGGTAGGGGCCGAGCGCGCGGTTGGGCAGGAGCGGCAGGATGATGAAGCTCAGCGCGCAGAACTGCAGCAGCGAATAGAGATCGTGCCGTTCGAGCTTCTGCATGATGCCGGCGAGTTCCGGCTTCAGATAGAGGAGGGCGGTGACCAGCACCGCACCGGCAACTGCCAGCGGCGCATAGCCATAGAAGACCAGAATCCCGAGGCAGTAGACCACCAGAAAGGCGGCGAGGGTTGTGGTGTTGGGGTCGCTTTGCTCGTCGACCACCTTGGTGCCGAGAAAGCCGAATGCGGTCAGCACGACGAGTCCGGCGATGGGGAAGGCCGGCGCGTTCAGATGCTGGCCGATCATGGCGCACAGCGTGCCGAGCATTGCGCCGAGCGGAAAGGTGCGAATGCCGGCCAGCACATGGCGCTTGCGCTCGCGCTCGATGCCCACGAGCAGGCCAATGCCGATGCTGATGAGCAGGGCCGGCAGCGGTTCCAGCGGCGTGCCCCTGAGATTGAACCAGCCAGACAAGTCGAAACCGCCCATTTTCATTCTCCCCCGAGGCCTTGGCCGGTACGTGCCGGCATGCGTGGCCTGTTGTTATGACTGCGTGGCGAGTCGCTCCCTGATCGAACGTTGAATGCCGTCGGCGTCGAGCCCGCAACCGGCGAGCAGCAACGCCGGGTCGCCGTGTTCAATATAGCAGTCGGGCAGGCCGAGTTGCAGCACCTGCGCGGCGATGCCTGCCGCCTCCAGCGCCTCGATGCAGGCTGAGCCTGCTCCGCCCATGATGGCGTTTTCCTCGACGGTGACCAGCAGATCGTGGCTTGCGGCGAGCCGGGCGACGAGTTCGGCGTCGAGCGGTTTGACAAAGCGCATGTCGGCGACCGTGGCATCGAGCGCCTCGGCGGCGGCGAGCGCCGGCTGCACCATGCTGCCGAAGGCGAGAATGGCGACGCGGCTGCCTTCTCGACGCACCACGCCGCGGCCGATCGGCAGCGCCTGCATGATGGTCTCGGGCACGCGGCCCGGGCCGGTGCCGCGCGGATAGCGCACGGCGGTCGGCGTGTCGAGCGAGAAGGCCGTGTAGAGCAGCTGGCGGCATTCGTCTTCATCCGACGGCGTCATGATGGTCATGTTCGGGATGCAGCGCAGATAGGAAATGTCATAGGCGCCGGCGTGGGTCGGGCCGTCGGCGCCAACCAGTCCGGCGCGGTCGATGGCAAACACCACCGGCAGGTTTTGCAACGCCACATCGTGGATCAATTGGTCGTAGGCGCGTTGCAGGAAGGTCGAGTAGATCGCCACCACCGGTTTCATGCCGTCGCAGGCGAGGCCGGCGGCGAACGTCACCGCATGCTGCTCGGCAATGCCGACATCGAAATAGCGCTCGGGAAATTCGCGCTCGAAGCGCACGAGCCCCGAGCCTTCGCGCATGGCCGGCGTGATGCCGATCAGCCGCGGGTCGAGTTTTGCCATGTCGCACAGCCAGTCGCCGAAGATCTGCGTATAGCTCGGCTTGGTGTCCTTCTTGCCGCCGGCAAGGCCGTTGGCCGGGTCGAAGCGGGTGACGCCGTGATAGGCGACCGGGTCGTTTTCCGCCAACTTGTAGCCTTGACCCTTCTTGGTCACTACATGCAGGAACTGCGGGCCCTTCAAACCGCGGATATTGCCGAGGGTATCGATCAGCGCGGTCAGGTCGTGGCCGTCGATCGGTCCGATGTAGTTGAAGCCGAATTCCTCGAACAGCGTGCCGGGGGTGAACATGCCCTTGACGTGTTCTTCGACCTTGCTGGCGATTTCCTTCATCGGCGGCACGATGCCGAGCACCTTGCTCGAGCTGTTGCGCACCGCGGTGTAGAAGCGGCCGGACATCAATCGGGCGAAATAGTGGCTGAGTGCGCCGACATTGGGGGAAATCGACATATCGTTGTCGTTGAGTACCACCAGCAGGTTGACATCCTGCATGTCGCCAGCGTTGTTGAGCGCCTCGAATGCCATGCCGGCGGTCATCGCGCCGTCTCCGATCACGGCGATGCATCTGCGGTCTATGCCCTGAGCGCGGGCGGCGACCGCCATGCCCAGCGCGGCGCCGATCGAAGTCGACGAATGGCCGACGCCGAAGGTGTCGAATTCCGATTCTTCGCGTTTCGGGAAGCCGGCGAGGCCGCCTTGCTGACGGATGGTGTGCATCCGTTCGCGGCGGCTGGTCAGGATCTTGTGCGGGTAGGTTTGATGGCCGACATCCCAGACGAGCCGGTCATCAGGCGTATTGAACACATAGTGCAGCGCGATCGTCAGTTCGATGCTGCCGAGGTTCGAGGCCAGGTGCCCGCCGGTCTTGCTGACCGATTCGAGCAGGAATTTGCGCAATTCGTCGGCCAGTTGCGGCAGCTGCTGGCGCGGCAGCCGTTTCAGGTCGGCGGGGGAGTTGATGGTTTCGAGCAGCGGATACATGGTGGCTAGATTCGTATGCGTTCAGAAGGAGCGGGCGACGATGTAGTCGGCAAGCTCCTTCAGGCGTTGTGCGGGGGCGCCGAAACCGTCGATGGCGGCAAATGCCTCGTCACGCAATTCGCGCGCGAAACGCTTTGCTTCGGAGAATCCCATCAGACTGACGTAGGTCGGCTTGTCGTTGGCGGCGTCTTTGCCGGCGGTCTTGCCGAGCGTGCCGGTATCGGCTTCGCAGTCGAGCACGTCGTCGACCACCTGGAAGGCGAGGCCGATGCATTTGGCAAACCGGTCGAGCCGGGCTTCCGCCTCGGGTTCGAGCGCCTTGCCGGCACAGGCGCCGAGCAGCACCGCAGCACGGATCAGCGCGCCGGTTTTCAGCAGGTGCATATATTCGAGCTCGGGCAGGGTGAGTACCTTGCCGACACTGTCCAGATCGATGGCCTGGCCGCCGGCCATGCCTGCGTGGCCCGATGCGCGGGCGAGCAGTTGCACCATGTGCAGCTGCCGGCCGGCATCGACGCCGGCGAACGGTGTCGCCAGCAGTTCGAACGCCAGCGTCTGCAGCGCATCGCCGACCAGCAGCGCATTGGCTTCGCCGAAGGCGACATGGCAGGTGGCCTTGCCGCGTCGCAGTACGTCGTTGTCCATGCACGGCATGTCGTCATGCACCAGCGAATAGGCGTGGATCATTTCCACTGCCGCACCGACACGCAACAGCGTTTCCGCATCGGCACCGGTCAGTGCGCCGGCCGCGCTGACCAGCAGCGGCCGTACGCGCTTGCCGCCCTCGAGCGTCGCGTAGCGCATGGCTTCGTGCAATAGCGCCGGTTCTGACTGGATGCGGGGCAGGCAGGCGGCGAGCGTGACTTCGGTACGCTGCTGGATGTCTGTCATCCAGCCGACGAAGGTGTCAGGCGCCATTCTTCAGCTCCAGCGGCTTGAGTTGGTCGTCTTCGAGGACCTTGAGCTGCGCCTCGGCGGCCGAGAGCTTGCCCTGGCAGAACTTGAGCAGCTCAATGCCGTCGCGGTAGGCGCCGAGCGCGGCGTCGAGCGGCATGTCGCCGCCTTCCATCGATTGGATGATGCGTTCCAGTTCGGCCAGCGCGGCTTCGAAATTCTCCGGCGCCTTGGCAGATTGGGCCATGGGATGTCCTCGGCTGTTCGGTGATGGCCGAGCGCTCTTCGGCGCCCGGCTAAACCGCATATTTTATGCTCAACCACTGAGCAGTGCCAGACGAGGATGGATTTTATCGATCACAAGTTTCGTCGGCGGTCGGTGCGCCGATCGGGCGCGCCGCGGCGGGCGTGGCCGGCCGGCTTTGCCACCAGCTGGCGAGCAGCGAACCGGAAATGTTGTGCCAGACGGAAAACAGCGCCCCGGGCAGGGCCGCCAGCACCGAGAAATAGGTTTTGCCGAGCTGGGCGGCCAGGCCGGAATTCTGCATGCCGACCTCGATGGCCAGCGTGCGGCAGACCGACTCGTCGAAGCCGAGCGCACGCGCGCCCCAGTAGCCACAGAACAAGCCGATTGCGTTGTGCAGGATGACCGCCAGTACGATGACCGGGCCAAGGGTGGCCAGATTGTGCTGGCTGCCGGCGACGATGGCGGCGATCAGCAGCACGATGGCGATGGTGGACAGCAGCGGCAGGATAGGTTCGATGCGCCGGGTGAGCGTGCTGGCGAATCGATGCGCGGCGAGCCCGAGCGCGATCGGCAGGATGACGATGTGCAGAATGTCCCTCAGCATGCCGGACACGTCGACCACGATGCTGGTGTCCACATACCAGCGGGTCAGCAGCGGTGTGGCGAAAACGCCGACGAGGGTGGACAGTGCTGAAATCGTCACCGAGAGGGCCACATCGCCGCGGGCCAGGTAGATGATGACGTTTGACGCCGTGCCGCTTGCCACGCTGCCGACCAGCACCATGCCGGCGGTCAGGATGGGTGACATGCCGAACAGGCGTGCCAGTGCCCAGGCGGCGAAGGGCATGACGAGATAATGCAGTGCTATGCCGGCGACGACCGGGGCCGGGCGGGTCAGCACGCGGCGGAAATCGTCCGCCTTGAGTGTCAGGCCCATGCCGAACATGATGAGGCCGAGCATCAACCCGGTATGCGGCAAGAGCGGCGTAAAACGCGCCGGAAAGAAGTAGGCGATTGCGGAAAGCACAATGGCCCAGAGCGGGAAAAGTCGCGTGATCAGCGTCAGCATGAATGGATTTCCTGGATTCGGCCCGGATCCTGCCGGGAGGATGGCCTTTATGTCATCTGCCCGCGCGCGATGTCAACGTCCCGGTACGAATATGCTACGCTTCCGCTTCGGCCCAAGGCAGGGCGGCCTCCCAACCGCACGGAAACGAGTGTCATGACAAAAAAGACCATCCTGATTACCGGCTGCTCTAGCGGCATCGGCTACGATTGCGCCCATGTGCTGGCCCGGCGCGGTTGGCGTGTCATCGTCAGTTGCCGGCACGAGGCAGATGTTGTCCGTCTCGTCGCGGAGGGATTCGAGTGTCTGCAGATCGACGTGGCCGACCCGCAATCGGTGCAATCCGGTGCCGCGGCGGTGCTGGCGCTGACGGGCGGCCGGCTGGATGCGCTGTTCAACAATGCCGGCTATGGTCAGCCAGGTGCCGGCGAAGATATTCCGCGCGTCGCGATGCGGGCGCAGTTCGAAACCAATCTGTTCGGTCCGTGGGAGTTGACCAATCTGCTCCTGCCGGCGATGCGCGCAGCCGGACATGGTCGCGTGCTGTTCAATAGTTCGATTCTGGGCTTTGCCGCGATGCACTACCGTGCAGCCTACAATGCGAGCAAGTTCGCCATCGAAGGCCTGTGCGATACGCTGCGCCACGAGTTATGGGGCAGCGGCGTCGATGTGGTGCTGATCGAGCCCGGACCAATCCGTTCACGCTTCCGCGACAATGCGCTCACGCACTTTCTTGCCCATGTCGATATCGAGGCGAGCGTGCACCGCGAGGCTTATGAGGGCCAGCTCGCCCGCTTGAAGAAAGTCGGCGATGCCGCGCCGTTCACGCTCGGGCCCGAGGCGGTGAGCGAGGCGGTGTGGCGCGCGCTGACGGCACGGCGACCGGCAGCCCGTTACCGGGTGACCGTGCCGACCAAGCTGTTCTGGGTGCTGAAACGTCTGCTGCCGACACGTGCGTTCGACTGGGCTGCACGCCGGGCCTGACGAGGGCTGCATGGCCCGTGCCATCGTGCTGCCCGGCCGTGCATCCGGGCTGCTTTCCGTAAGCCGATGGAAAACGTTGCATCAGTAGCTTTTGTTCGCTATGACGGATTAAACGATCTCATGGCGGAGGAACTGCTTATGTTCCCGGCTAACGTCCTGCGTGCACTGTGGGCCGCGGTCTGCAGTGCTTTCCTTGTTGCGGCGGTTGCTGCGCCAGCCTGTCAGCCGGGTCTGCGCGTCGCGCTCGACACCTTCGGCAGTTTCTATTTCCAGAGTAATGGCCGTTCGGTCGGCATCGATGTCGATGTGTTCGATGCGCTGAGCCAGCGCCTGCATTGTCCGGTCGACATCCAGAACGAGTCGGTGGTCCGGGCGGTACGGCGCATCGAACTCGGCGAGGCCGATGCGAGTGCCCACAAATTCGCCGATGCCGAGCGTGCCCGGTTCGCCTGGCTGGTGCCTTATGTGCGCGAAGTGGCCGTGATTCTGGTGCGCAAGGATGTGGCCGGCCGCGGCGCCGCCGGCTTGCTTGCCGACGGCCAGTCCTTGCTCGGCGTCGGCAAGAGCTGGCAATACGGCAAACCGGTCTACGACGATTTCGCTGCCCAGATGCGCGCGCGTGGCCGTACCGTGGTGGCGGCGGATGCGGACGAAATGTTTTCCTGGCTGCAGTCGGGGCGAATTCAGATGCTGATCACCTCCTCGGGGGTCTATCAGCGCTATCTGCGTCCGGAAGACCTGCGTCGTTACCGTATCGAGGAGTGGGGACTCGACACGCCCGATCCGGTGCTCAATCTGATGCTGTCGCAAAAAACCGTCGACGATGCTCTGCTCGGCCGCGTGGTGCGGGCGCTGCGCGACATGCGCGCCGACGGTTCGCTGCGGCGCATTGTCGGGCGTTATGTGCCGCCTGGCGATGTCGAGCGCATGCTGGCGCCCTGAGTGCAGGGCGCGAGTGACGGCGCTGGCGGGGAAATCGGGCCAGGCAGGTGAACGCGCGTGGTTTCGGGTTATAATCGACCCATTTTTCCGAATTTCCTACGCGTACAATCCACCATGGAACTTGCCAAAAGCTTCGAACCGGGCGACATCGAGCGTCGCTGGTACCAACACTGGGAACAGTCCGGCTACTTTCAGCCGCACATGGATCAGAGCCAACCGTCCTTCTGCATCCAGCTTCCCCCGCCCAATGTGACCGGTACGCTGCACATGGGCCATGCGTTCAACCAGACCATCATGGATGGCCTGACCCGCTACTACCGCATGCAGGGCCGCAATACCGCCTGGATCCCCGGCACCGACCATGCCGGCATCGCCACGCAGATCGTGGTCGAGCGTCAGCTGGCCGAGCAGGGCGTGTCGCGCCATGACCTTGGCCGCGATGCCTTCATCAGCAAGGTATGGCAATGGAAGGAAGTCTCCGGCGGTACCATCACCGCCCAGATGCGCCGGGTCGGCTGCTCGGTGGATTGGTCGCGTGAATATTTCACCATGGACGATACCCGCGCCGAAGTGGTGTCCGAAGTATTCGTCCGTCTCTACGAACAAGGCCTGATCTACCGCGGCAAGCGGCTGGTGAACTGGGATCCGAAGCTCGGCACCGCCGTCTCCGACCTCGAAGTCGAGTCGGTCGAAGAAGACGGCAGCATGTGGCATATCCGTTATCCGATCGTCGGCAGCGACGCATCCATCGTGGTGGCCACCACCCGTCCGGAAACCATGCTCGGCGACGTGGCCGTGGCGGTGAATCCGGCCGATGAACGCTACACCCACTTGATCGGCAAGCAGCTTGAGCTGCCGCTGACCGGCCGCACCATTCCGGTCATCGCCGACGAGTATGTCGATGCCGCCTTCGGCACCGGCTGCGTGAAGATCACGCCGGCACACGACTTCAACGACTATCAGGTCGGCAAGCGTCACGGTACGCAACTGATCAATGTCCTCAATCTCGACGCTACCCTGCGCGCCAGCGCCGAGGTGTGGGGCTACGAGGGTGAGACCTTCGACGCCATCGAACTGCCGCAAGCCTATGCAGGCCTCGATACCCGTGCCGCGCGCAAGGCGTTGGTGGCCGACCTCGATGCCGGCGGCTTCCTGGTCGAAGTCAAGCCGCACAAGCTGATGGTGCCGCGCGGCGACCGTACCGGTTCGGTGATCGAGCCGATGCTCACCGACCAGTGGTTCGTCGCCATGAGCCGGGTCGGCAAGGACGATCCGACCGGCAAGTCGATTACCGACAAGGCGATCGCCGCCGTCGAGAGCGGCGAAGTGCGCTTCGTGCCGGAGCAATGGGTCAATACCTACAACCAGTGGATGAAGAATATCCAGGACTGGTGCATCTCGCGTCAGCTGTGGTGGGGACATCAGATTCCGGCCTGGTACGACGCCGACGGCAAGGTCTACGTCGCCCGTGACGAAGCTGCCGCGCTGGCGCAGTCCGGCGGCAAGCCGCTGACGCGAGACGCCGATGTGCTCGACACCTGGTTCTCGTCGGCGCTGGTGCCGTTCTCCACCCTCGGGTGGCCGGAGAAGACCCCGGAACTGGAAGCCTTTCTGCCGTCCAACGTGCTGGTGACCGGCTACGAAATCATCTTCTTCTGGGTGGCGCGCATGATCATGATGACCACCCACTTCCTTGGCAAGGTGCCGTTCCGCGACGTCTACATCCATGGCATCGTGCGCGACCACGAAGGCAAGAAGATGTCGAAGTCCGAGGGTAACGTCATCGATCCGGTCGACCTGATCGACGGCATCGGCCTCGAACGTCTGGTCGAAAAGCGCACCACCGGCCTGCGCCGGCCGGAGAAGGCGCCGCAGATCGCCACCGCCACCCGCAAGCTGTTCCCGGACGGCATTCCGGCCTATGGTACCGATGCGCTGCGTTTCACCATGGCGAGCTATGCGTCGCTCGGCCGTTCGGTAAACTTCGACTTCAAGCGCTGCGAAGGCTATCGCAACTTCTGCAACAAGCTGTGGAACGCCACACGCTTCGTGATGATGAACGTCGAGGGCAGGGATTGCGGCCAGGATGAGTCGCTGCCGCTCGAATACGGCTTCGTCGACCGCTGGATCATCGGCCGGCTGCAGCAGGCCGAAACCGCCGTTACCGAAGCGCTGGAGACCTACCGCTTCGACCTCGCCGCGCAGACCCTGTACGAGTTCATCTGGAACGAGTACTGCGACTGGTATCTGGAACTGGCCAAGGTGCAGCTGCAGCAGGGCAGCGAGGCCGCCCAGCGCGCCACGCGCCGCACCCTGGTGCGCGTGCTCGAAGTGGCTTTGCGCCTGACCCATCCGATCATGCCGTTCATCACCGAAGAGCTGTGGCAGACCGTCGCGCCGCTGGCCAACGCCCGCAGCGGCGATTCGATCATGCTGTCTTCCTGGCCGCGCGCCGAGGCAGGCAAGATCGATGCCGCCGCCAATGCGCGCATGGATGCGTTCAAGGACCTGGTCAACGCGGTGCGCAATCTGCGCGGCGAAATGGGTCTGTCGCCGGCGCAGAAGGCACCGCTGTTCATCGAGGGCGATGCATCGCTGAACGACTTCCTGCCTTATCTGAAACCGCTTGCCAAGCTGTCCGATGCGACCGTGGTGCCGACGCTGCCGGAGGACGACGCACCGGTGGCGCTCAGCAATGGCGCGCGCATGATGCTCAAGGTCGAGATCGATCGCGATGCGGAACGCGCCCGCCTTGGCAAGGATCTGACCAAGACTGAAGCCGAATACGCCAAGCTGATGGCCAAACTCGACAAGCCCGGCTATGTCGAACGTGCCCCTGCGCATCTGGTCGAACGCGACCGGACCCAGCAGGCGGAGCTCGAGGCGCGACTCGGCCGATTGCGCGAACAGCTCGCCAAGCTCGGCTGATCGTCCGGCTGCAGGACATGGCCCCCGGTTCCGTGAGGAATCGGGGGCCTTTTGCTGTGCCTGGCGGCGTATTTTGTGCGATGCGTCAAGCGGTGCTTGGTCTGCATCAAATGCCCGCCGGCTGTAGCGGGGCGCTACTTGATCTGCCGCAATATTCTTGCCGGGTTATTCCTCGAAACTTTTGCTAACGAAGAATTTTTCCCATCAAGGAGGTCATCATGGCTACCTCGGTTTTCTATATCCCCTCGATCAATCTCGTTGGCTCCGGCAGTCTTGCCGAAGCGGTCGAACGCATGAGCGGCTACGGCTTCAAACGCGCGTTGATGGTCACCGGTTGCAGCAACTCGCTTGAAGCGCTGCGCGGCCGCCTGATCGAACGGCTCGGCGAACACGGCATGAGCTGCGTGGTGTTCCACGGCGTGAAGCCCAACCCGACCACCCATAACGTCGAAGAGGGCCTGGCGCTGTTGCGGGAGCACGACTGCGACGTGGTGATCTCGCTTGGCGGCGGTTCGCCGCACGACTGCGCCAAGGGGATTGCACTCGTGGCCGCCAACGGCGGCAAGATCCAGGACTACGAAGGTGTCGACAAGTCGGCCAAGCCGCAGATTCCGCTGGTGGCGATCAATACCACCGCCGGTACGGCGAGTGAAATGACCCGCTTCTGCATCATTACCGATGAAGCGCGCCACGTGAAAATGGCCATCGTCGACAAGCACACCACCCCGATCCTGTCGGTCAACGATCCGGAGCTGATGGTGGACATGCCGGCCAGCCTGACCGCCGCCACCGGCATGGACGCGCTGACCCACGCCGTCGAAGCCTATGTTTCGACCGCTGCGACGCCGATTACCGATGCCTGCGCACTCAAGGCTGTCGCGCTGGTCGGCAAATACCTGCGCCGCGCCGTCGCCGACGGCGCCGATCTGGAAGCGCGCGAACAGATGGTGTACGCGCAATTCCTCGCCGGCATGGCCTTCAACAACGCTTCGCTCGGCTATGTGCACGCGATGGCGCACCAGCTCGGCGGGTTCTATGACCTGCCGCACGGCGTGTGCAACGCGATCCTGCTGCCGCACGTCGAAGCGTTCAACAGCAAGGTGGCGGCCTCGCGGCTGACCGACGTCGGTCGTGCCCTCGATCCGGCCGGTACCGGTCCGCAAGATGCGCTCAATGCGATCCGTGTGCTGTCGGCCGATATCGGTATTCCGAAGGGGCTGACCGAGTTGGGGGTGAAGGAAGCCGATCTGCCGTTGCTGGCGACCAACGCGCTCAAGGATGCCTGCGGCTTGACCAACCCGATTCAACCTACGCACGAAGAGGTCGTCGGCATTTTCCGTGCCGCGATGTAAGCATGGCTGCATGGCCGCCGATCGCAAGTCGGCGGCTGACGGCTTCGGCGCCGTGTTTCCGTCTGGAAACACGGCGTTGTTGCGTTTGACAGGGGCATTTCAGGCGTGCTTGAAGCGCGTTTCCAGCCAGGCAAGGATGCGTTCGGCGCAATGTTCCCAGCGGGTGTCGAGCATCATCATGTGACCGAAGCCGGGCAGGATCTCGGCGCTGGTGTTGAGGAAGCGTGCAGTGGCGACCACGTCGTCGGGGGCGATCAGCCGGTCGTCCGCGCCGCCGAGCACCAGTGCCGGGGTGGCTTGCGGCTGACCGATGCCAAGCGGGTTGACGAGCGTCATGTCCATGACTGCGCGTTCGCTTTCCGGCTGACAGTGGTGGATGACCGGTTCGAGCGCCTCATCGGGCGCATCGGCGGAAAACAGCAGCGCGCGCAGTTCGTCCAGATCCGGACCGTAGTGGCCGCGTTGGAACAGATTGAGTTTGACGAAAAGATTCGGTGCTCCGGCCATCAGCCGAAGTCCGGGCGCCGCCATGCCGGTCGGCGGCACCGAGGCGAGGAAAACCGCGCCGGGCAATGCCCGTTCGACCAGCGTCTGCTGCAAGACGAAGCCGCCCATCGAGTGGGCAATGACCACCGGCGTCGACGGCAGACCGTCGATGACGCGGTCGAGATTGCGGCGGAAGTCGTTGATGCTGCTCGCCGCCAGGTATTCGTGTCCGGCGCTGCCGGCATGCCCCTCGAAGCTGAAGGCGTAGCAGTCGTAGCCGCGGGCCGCGAACCAGGGGATGAAATGCGGTTGCCAGCACCAGGCGCCGCAATAGGCGCCGTGCACGAACAAAAGCGCAGGCGCGTGCCGCGCCTGCGCTTTGGGTGCCTGGTGGACGATTTCCAGCCGCGCGCTCACAGTACCTCGGCCGCGTGATCGGCAAGCCGCGAACGTTCGCCGCGCTGCAGGGTGATGTGGCCGGAATGCTCCCACCCCTTGAAGCGGTCGACGACATAGGTCAGACCGGAACTGCCTTCGGTCAGGTATGGCGTGTCGATCTGCGAGATGTTGCCGAGACAGACCACCTTGGTGCCGGGGCCCGCGCGGGTGATCAGGGTCTTCATCTGTTTCGGCGTCAGGTTTTGCGCTTCGTCGATGATCAGGTATTTGTTGAGGAAGGTGCGGCCGCGCATGAAGTTGAGACTCTTGACCTTGATGCGCGAGCGGATCAGATCACGCGTCGCGGCCCGGCCCCAGTCACCGCCATCATCGTCACTCTTGTTGAGCACGTCGAGGTTGTCTTCCAGCGCGCCCATCCAGGGCGCCATCTTTTCCTCTTCGGTGCCGGGCAGGAAGCCGATGTCTTCGCCGACCGGTACGGTGACGCGGGTCATGATGATCTCGCTGTAGATCTTCTGTTCTAGCGTCATCGCCAGTCCGGCGGCGAGCGTCAGCAGGGTTTTGCCGGTGCCGGCCTGGCCGAGCAGGGTGATGAAGTCGATTTCCGGATTCATCAACAGGTTGAGGGCGAAGTTCTGTTCGCGGTTGCGCGCGGTAATGCCCCAGACGTTGTTTTTTGTGTGCGAATAATCCTTCAGCGTCTCGAGCACCACATCCTTGCCCGACTGGCTCTGCACGCGGGCCTGCAGCGGCGTCTCGCCTTCCTGCCAGAGCATCTGGTTGATATGCAGCGATGCGGTATCGACCCCGCGCAGTTGATAGTAACTGCGGCCCTTGTCCTGCCAGGACTTCAGGTCCTTGCCGTTGCGTTCCCAGAAGGTGGTGTCGATTTCGCGCGTGCCGGTGTAGAGGATGTCGGTATCCTCGAGCACCTTGTCGTTGAAGTAGTCTTCGGCGGCGAGCCCGAGCGCGCGCGCCTTGATGCGCATATTGATGTCCTTGGACACCAGGATGACCGGTCGCTCGGAGTTGAGGTCGCGCAGGGCGGCAACGATGCCGAGAATCTGGTTGTCGGCCTTGCCCACCGGCAAGGAGGCGGGCAGTACGCTGTGGATTGCCTGGGTCTGCAGGATCAGCTTGCCGCTGGCGGCGTTCTTGCTGGGGGCCTTGAGCGGGATGCCTGCGTCGATGTGCGCCTCGACGCCGCTGACGATCTCGTCGAGAAAGCGGCTGGCCTGGCGGGCGTTGCGTGCGACTTCCGACATGCCCTTCTTGTGCTCGTCGAGCTCTTCGAGGGTGATGATGGGGATGAAGACGTCGTGTTCTTCGAAGCGGAACAAGCAGGTGGGATCGTGCAGCAATACGTTGGTGTCGAGAACGAACAGTTTGACGCTTTTGTTTTTCTTGCGGCTAGCCATGTGTGTATCCCCTTGTCAGCTTCTGTTTGCTCCCGGCCGCCCCAGACTGGCGACCGGCCGGGCCCACTTAACCGGTTACAGCGTTTCGATGAAAGCCAGTACCTCCTCTGCGTGTCCGGTCACTTTGACTCCGCGCCATTCGGCAGCGACCTTGCCGTCGGCATCGATGACGAAGGTGCTGCGCTCGATGCCCAGTACCTTTTTGCCGTACATATTTTTCGTTTTGATGACGTCGAATATTCTGCAGACAGTTTCCTCTGAATCTGACAGCAGTTCAAACGGCAGACTGTACTTTGCCTTGAAGTTTTCGTGTGACTTCAGACTGTCGCGCGAGATGCCGACAATCTCGGCGCCGCGAGCCTGGAAGGATGGATACAAATCGCGGAAGGCGATGCCTTCGTTGGTGCAGCCAGGGGTGTTGTCCTTGGGGTAGAAATAGATCACCAGCGGTTTGCGGCTGGTTGCCAGCCGGAAGATCTGCCCTGACGTGGCGGGCAGGGTGAAATCGGGGCACTGTTCGTCTTGCATGGAACACTCCAGAAGAAATGGTTTGCCAATGACGACGTCGTTAGATTGCCTTCCGCTTGCCTTGCTTAAGCTTACCATGAAGAAGGGTAGGAAAATCAATCCGGCATACGCTTAAGAAGTACGGTCAGTGCGCCGCCTTCCGCGCTGTCGCAGTAGGCCAGCACATCCGGGTGGTGAGACAGCCAGGCGCGCGTCATGCGTTTGAGTACCGGTTCGCCTTGCGAGCCGATGCCGCGCCCGTGGATGATGCGCACGCAATTGCCGAGCGAGCGCGCCCGGTGCAGAAACTGCGCCATGTGGTCCTGTGCCTGGTAGCGGTCGAGACCGTGCAGATCGAGTTCGGCGCAGATCGGCCAATGCTGGGCGCGCAGCCGCTTGAGCGTCGACGATTGCATGCCGGCACGCACGAAGCTGTTGTCTGACGTGGCCGGCTCGAACCAGCCGATGGCGTGCGTGAAAGCGTTCGGTTGGCTGCCGCAGTTCTTGCGGCGCGGGTGCGGGCTCGGCCTCGGCCGGGTGAAATGCACCCGGCCGTCGTCCGGCAGTGGAATGACGTCGGCAAAGATCGTCTTGAAGTCGGGTTCGGGACGCGACGACGGCACGGGCGCCGGCTCAGGCCGGGGGGGCGTGAGCCGGGGCAGGGCCTTGAGTTTGTCCTTGAGCGACTTCAAACCGGTTTTACTTCAGTTGGTCGAGGTAACGTTCTGCGTCGAGCGCGGCCTGGCAGCCGGAGGCGGCGCTGGTGACGGCCTGACGGTAGATGTGGTCTTGCACGTCGCCGGCGGCGAAGACGCCGGGCTTGCTCGTGGCGGTGGCGTTGCCTTCATTGCCGCCGCGGGTGAGCAGATAGCCGGTCGCGTCCATTTCCAGCTGACCCTTGAAGATATCGGTGTTCGGTTGGTGGCCGATGGCGATGAACACGCCGCTTACCGCCAGATCTTCACTGCTGCCATCCTTGACCGACTTGATGCGCGCGCCGGTGACGCCGCTGTCGTCGCCGAGCACTTCGTCGAGCACTGCATGCAGTTTCAGGGTGATCTTGCCTTCGGCGACGCGGGCATGGAGCTTGTCGACCATGATCTTTTCGGCACGGAAGCTGTCGCGGCGGTGGATCAGCGTGACATGGCGCGCGATGTTGGCGAGGTAGAGCGCTTCTTCGACGGCGGTGTTGCCGCCGCCGACCACGGCGACGTCCTGGTTGCGGTAGAAGAAACCGTCGCAGGTTGCGCAGCCGGAAACGCCGCGGCCCATGAATGCTTCTTCGGACGGCAGGCCGAGGTATTTGGCCGACGCACCGGTGGCGATGATCAGCGCGTCGCAGGTGTAGGTGCCGGCATCACCGACGAGCCGGATCGGCTTCTCGTCGAGATGAGTGGTATGGATGTGATCGAAGATCATCTCGGTGCCGAAGCGTTCGGCATGGCGCTGGAAGCGCTCCATGAGTTCCGGCCCTTGCACGCCGTCGGCATCGGCAGGCCAGTTGTCGACTTCGGTGGTGGTCATCAGCTGGCCGCCTTGGGCAAGGCCGGTGATCATGACCGGGTTCAGATTGGCGCGAGCGGCGTAAACGGCAGCGGTGTAGCCGGCCGGACCGGAGCCGAGAATCAGAAGCGGGCTATGACGTTGGTTCATCTTGGTTTTCCTGTTGCTCGTTATATTTTCGTACTGCACATTTTAGCAGTATCTACATGACAGAACGCAAAGTGCCACATACACTTATGCGTATGAGGTTTGTTAGCTCAAGGGAGATGGGGGCATGTATATCTCTAATCAAGTCAGCCAGGTCAATGCGGATCCCGGTCTGACGCAAAGCGCGCAGATTTCGGTGCTCAACAAGGCCAAGCGCGCCGACGCCGACGCGGTCTTGCCGCTGATCGACTCCGCTACGCAGCAGTCGCAGCAGATTCAGGCGGGCAATCCCGTCTACCTGGGGCAGAACATCGATACGCGCGCCTGATCCTGCCTTGCGGCAGATGGTGTTACTTGCGGGCAAGCCATGTGGCTTGCCCTTTTCATTGCTTTGCTGCGGAAAGGGCGGCGCCAGGCTGACTTGTGCCGAGCGCCGCTTTTGCGGCCTGAATGTCGCCGATTGTCAACAGCAGCTGCTTGTAAGCCGCCGGTGACTGCACGAAGCCGTGCGCCATGTAGAAATGCGCCGCCTGTTCGTTGAGCGGCTGGGTCAGCAGTGCCTCGACACCGGCCTGCTCGGCGACTGCCAGCGTATGCATGAGCACCTCGCGCAACAGCGCGCGGCCGATACCCTTGCCCTGGTAGGTCTGGTCGACGGCCAGTCGGGTGAGCAGGATCACCGGTACGGGAAATTGTTCGCGGTCGAGCGTGATGCTGCCGTGGGCGGGCAGCTCGCGCGAGTCGATCTGTCCGACGGTCAGGCTGAAATAGGCGATCACGCGCTGCTGCACCGGCACGACGAAGGTCTTTGCCGACCCCTTCAGTTGCGTGAGTCGGGCGCGGTGCGTCAGCCAGTCGTTCAGCGCGTGTTTGCCGCAATCGAATTGATGGATCGAGTGCTCGGGGATCAAGGGCTCGGGCGCACGCAAGGCCGAGCTGCCGTTCCATGGCGGTTCGATCGCCAGCAGTCTGCCCAATGCCGGCGGCGGTGCGGGCTCTGCTTTCTGCAGGTCGATGAGCTGTCTTCTTTCGTGGCCGGAAACGAAGAACTGCCTCTGGTCGAGAACGGCCAGCTCGGCCGCCTTGCAGGCGGACTGAAGGATGAAATCGGTAACTGGGACACTGGTGATTTCGGCGGCTCGACGCAGCAGGATGTCCTGCTCCGTGCTGGTACGGACGGTGTGTTCGGACGTTTTGTGCAACCAACTCAAAGGACGCAATTGCATGATGCAGGCCTTTCCCCGGTTAGCTTGCCGCGATGGTAGATCAAACGGGTAGCTGTCTCAAGTCTGCATGACGAGACGGGTATCGTTTCTGTTGCGTCCTTGGCGCAGCGGGGCTCAGACGCTGGTCGATACCTGATGGGTGTTGGTGCCGGACGGTTGCAACAGCGTCTGGTTTTGCTGATATTGCTGTAGTGCGGTGTCCGGTGGAGGATTGGGGACGCGCGACTGTGTCGCCCGTTGTTCGGCTGCCCGGTCCTGTCGCGCCGTCTCGGCCTGGGTTTCGGCCGTTTTTTCCGCACTGGCTTTTTCGGCGTCGATACGTGCCTGGCTGGCGGCGGCTTCCTGCTGGTCGAGCTGATTCTGCCTGGCCTGGGCCTGCGCCGCCTGCTGTGTCTGCGGTGGCGTCGCGTTGGCCTGACCACGGTTCTGCGCAGCGTTATTTGCCTGCGCGGATTGCAGTTGCTGCTGTAGCTGCGCTTCGACACGGGCGGTGTTTTCGTTGCGGCTCAGCTGTACTTGTGCGCTCTGGGCCGCCTGGTCTTGCTGCTCGGCCGCCGTGGCGCGGGTGGTCTGATTGGTGCGCGAGGAATTCTGCTGCAGTTGCGTAAGCTGCAGGTCATTGGAACCGATACCCGATACGGGGGCGCTCATGGCCGTTCTCCTGAAAACTTCCTCCGTTCGTCATTCTAGACTAAGTATGGAAGAAAAACAGTAGCTTAGCGTGGGATTTTCCTTAGCGCAGCAGCACCAGCTCCAGCATGCGATCTGCGAGTTCGTCCACGCTGAGCTCTCCGTCCTCTCGGAACCACTGCACCGACCAGTGCAGACTGCCGAGCAGTGTGCGGCGCAGCAGATGGGTATCGTGCTTGACGAGCCCGGCTTCTGCGGCTTCGTCGAGCACCTGCTGCCATAGCGATTCGTAGCGGTCTCGCAGCACGATCAGGCCGGGCCGTGCCTCGTCGCTGACGCTGCGCCATTCGTACAACATGACTTCCAGTGCCGCCTGGTTTTCACCCAGCAGCGAGGCAAGGTGGACATGAAACAGTGTGGCGAGCTTGGCGCGCAGGTCTGGGGCAAGGTCGAGCGCTGCTTCGAGTTGCTCGGTCGTGCGGGTGATGCCGAGCGCCATGACCGCGACCAGGATCTCTTCCTTGCTGCGGAAATGATAGAACAGGCTGCCGGATTGCATGCCGACGGCCGTGCCGAGGTCGCGAACGGTGGTGCGTTCGTAGCCCTGGTCGCGAAATAGCGCCGCAGCGGCCAATACGAGCTCCATGCGTCGCCCGTTGGGGTCTTGTGCCAGATGGTTCATGGTTGCGCGTTTACCGTGGCTTGCAGGGAGGGAACCAGGCGCTGTGCCGCTTGCCACGCGCGTTGCGGTTCGAGTTTTTCCAGACAGTCGGTATGGCCGAACGGGCAGGTGCGTTCGAAACAGGGGCTGCAGTCCATGCCGAGTGTGATGATTTCCGCCTTGTCGGATAGCGGCGGGGTGAAGTCCGGACTTGACGAGCCGTACAGCGCCACGAGCGGTTTGTCGAGGGCGGCTGCGACGTGCATCAGCCCCGAGTCGTTGCAGACGGCGATCTCGGCCAGACCGATCAGGTCGATCGCCTGGTCAAGGCCGGTGCTGCCGCACAGATTGACGGCGATGCCGTCGCTGAGGCGGGCGATGTCTTCGCCGATGTCGTGATCCTTGCCCGATCCGAATAGCCAGACGGCGTAGCCGGCCGCCGCGAAACGGCGCGCGAGCTCGGCGAAGTGCCGTGCCGGCCAGCGCTTGGCCGGTCCGTATTCGGCACCGGGGCAGAAGGCGGCGATCGGCTTGTCGTGCGCGAGCCCCAGGCAATCCAGCGTCGCCCGCTGGCTCGCCGGATTGGCCTGCAGCCGCGGGTGGGGGATCGGTCGCGGCAGTGCGGCGCCGCGTACTTCGGCCAGCGCGCAGAAACGCTCCACCATCATCGGCAGGCGGTTTTCATCCAGCTCGCGCATATCGTTGAGCAGTCCGTAGCGAGATTCGCCGACAAAGCCGCTGCGCAGGGGAATGCCCGCGAAAAATGGCACCAGTGCCGATTTGAGCGAGTTGGGCAGGACGATGACCTGATCGAAGCGCTCCATCCTCAGTTTGCGCGCAGTCTTCCAGCGGCCGATCAGGTCGAGCGCGCCATGTCCGAACGGATTGAGATGCGCTTCGGCAACTTCCGGCATGCGGGCCAGAAGCGGCAGCGTCCATTGCGGCGCGAATACATGCAGCGAAAGCCCCGGGTGGCGTTCGTGCAGTCGTCGGTACAGCGGCTGTGCCATGACGCTGTCGCCCACCCAGGACGGTGCGATGATCAGGATTTTTTTCATTGGGAACTGTCATGGGAAAGGGTGCGGACGCGCCGCACCCTTTCCCGTTTGCCAAACGTGAATCAATGATGGCCCGCGGGTTTGTCGCCCTTGAGCTTGTAACGTGTCGAGCAGTACGGACACTGCGCTTCGCCGTGTTCGTCAAGCGGCAGGAAGACGCGCGGATGCGCGTTCCATTTCAGCATGTCGGGCATCGGGCATTGCAGCGGCAGATCGTCGGCGCCGATTTCGATTTCGCGCGCGGTATTGGCTTTCAGTTCGGCCATGAATACGGATTCCTCAGATTATTTCACGTAGGTGAGCCAGTCCTGGTGCGCAGCATCCAGTCCCTTGACGCAGTCGAAGAAGCGGCGCTGGATTTCGGCGGTGACCGGTCCGCGCACACCGCTGCCGATCTGGCGATTGTCCAGCTCGCGGATCGGAGTGATTTCGGCGGCGGTGCCACTGAAGAACGCTTCGTCGGCGCTGTACACCTCGTCGCGGGTCAGCCGTTTTTCGATCACGGCAAGCCCCATTTCGGCGGCGATCTCGATCACGGTGTCGCGGGTGATGCCCTCGAGTGCCGAGGTCAGGTCCGGCGTATACAGTTTGCCCTTGCGCACAATGAAGACGTTCTCGCCCGAGCCTTCGGCGACATAGCCTTCGACGTCGAGCAGCAATGCCTCGTCATAGCCGTCGCGGGTTGCTTCTGTGTTGGCCAGGATGGAGTTCATATAGTTGCCGTTTGCCTTCGCCTTGCACATGGTGATGTTCACATGATGGCGGGAAAACGACGATGTCTTGACGCGGATACCCTTTTCAATGCCATCGGCGCCGAGATAGGCGCCCCACGGCCACGCGGCGACGATGACCTGTACATCGTCGGCAGGCGGCGCCACGCCGAGCTTGCCCGAACCGTAGAAGGCCATCGGTCGGAAATAACAGGAAGCGAGCTTGTTGGCCTTGACCACTTCGTGGTGGGCGTGATTGATCTCTTCCTTGGAGAACGGCAGCTTGATGCCGAGAATGTGTGCCGAGCGGAACAGCCGGTCCGTGTGATCCTGCAGCCGGAAAATTGCCGGGCCATTGGCGGTTTCGTAGGCGCGCACGCCCTCGAAGACGCCCATGCCGTAATGCAGGGTATGAGTCAGAACATGGGTGGTGGCATTGCGCCACTCGACCAGTTCTCCGTTGTACCAGATATATCCGTCTCGATCTGACATCGACATTGTAAAGTTTCTCCGTTCTATATTTTTTGCGGTTTGATTATACCGCCGCCATTTGCTCCAAAGTCAAAGCAATCAATTTCCGAATAGATATTGCCATAGCGCGCTGGCACGGCGGTAGTGTCCCTCCAGTTCCGGCGTGATTTCGGTCCGGCGCAGTTCGTTGAGCCGTGCCGCATGCTGCAGGCGCCGGAAGTGGCGATAGGCCTGGCGTGCGTCCTCGGCGAGTTCGACCGGAATCAGGCCGGCTTTTGCCGCTACGGCGAGCAGCGCAATGGTGCCGGTATTGGCGGCGAGCGTCGGCAGCCGCGCCGCATGGGCGAGGATCAGGTATTGGACGATGAATTCGATGTCGACCAGTCCGCCTCGCGCATGTTTGACGTCGGCCGGATCGGCCGGGTGCGTCTCGAGCATCCGCTGGCGCATGGCGCGCACTTCGGCGGCGAGCGCCGCCGCATCGCGCGGCAGGCGCAGGATCGCGTCGCGGGCGCGGTCGAAGCTGTGGCCGACCTCCCGGTCGCCGGCGACGAAGCGCGCACGGGTCAGCGCCTGATGCTCCCACACCCAAGCCTGCTTGTGCTGATAGCCTTCGAACGCGGTCACCGAACTGACCAGCAGGCCGCTCGAACCGTTGGGCCGCAGCCGCAGGTCGATGTCGTAGAGCACGCCGGCGGCCGTGGTGCTGGTCAGCCAGGCGGTCATTTTGCGCGCCAGGCGGGAATAGAGTTCGGCTGCGTCCGGGTGGCTGTCGTCGTAGAGGAAGATCACGTCCAGATCCGACGCATAACCGAGCTCCTTGCCGCCAAGTTTGCCGTAGCCGATGACGGCGAAGCGCGGCGTGTCGATATGACGGGCGGCAATGTCGAGCCAGGCATGGCGCAGGGTCGCCTCGAGCACCAGATCGGCCAGCCGCGACAACTCATCGGCGAGTGCTTCGACCGTCCACATGCCGGCCAGGTCCTGTGCCACCAGGCGGAAGATCTGGGCATGCTGGAAGTGGCGCAGCGTGTCCATCTTGGCCTCGACGTCGGCGCCGCAATCGGTCAGTTGCTCTTCGAGCTGGGCGGCGAGCGACTGCCAGTCGAGGGCGCCGTAGAGCACGCGGGCGTCGAGCAACTCGTCGAGCAGGATAGGGTGGCGGGTCAGGTAGGTCGATACCCAGGCGCTCGACGACGACAGCGAGGCGAGCCGCTGCAGCGTCTGCGGATATTCGGTCAGCAGTGCCAGGTAGGGCGCACGGCGGCTGATGGCTTCCATCAGGGTGATGATGCGCGACAACGTCGCATCGGGGTTGGGGAAGTGGCTCGATACTTCGATCAGGGGCGGAATCAGCGCGTCGAATTTCTTGCGGTTGGCGAGCGCCATCTGCTGGTAGCGTTGGCTGACTGCGAGTCCATGCAGCAGCCGCGCGACATCGTCCGGTCGTTCGTAGCCGAGCTCGGCAAGGCGCGGGCCGATGTCGCCGTCGTCGATGTCGCGCCACAACGGCGTGAGCGGATGGTCGGGCGCGACCTCGGTCGGCAGGAAGAATACCTGCTCGAAATGCCGGGTCACATGGCGGCGGTGTCGTTCCAGTACCGAGAGAAAGGCATCGGCGCTGGCAAATCCCATGCTGCCGGCGATGCGCTCAAGCGCGTCACCCTGTTCGGGCAGGGTCTGGGTCTGTTGGTCGTCGACGTATTGCAAGCGGTGTTCGAGATTGCGCAAAAAGCCGTAGGCAGCGAGCAACTCGGTGACGGCGCTCGGTTCGAGCAGGCGCAATTCGCCCAGTCGCTGCAGCGTCTCGCGTGTACTGCGCAGTTGCAGGCTTTTTTCCCGTCCGCCGCGAATGAGCTGGAAGACCTGCGCGATGAATTCGATCTCGCGGATGCCGCCGGGGCCGAGCTTGATGTTGTTGGCCATGTCGCGACGTGCGATTTCGCGCCGGATCTGGCTCGACAGGTCCCGTACCGCGCCATAGGCGTTGTAGTCGAGGTATTTGCGGTAGACGAAGGGACGTACCAGGTCGGCGAGACCTGCCGCATCGCCGGTCAGCGCGCGCGCCTTGATCCAGGCGTAGCGTTCCCATTCTCGCCCCTGGGTGAGCAGGTAGTTTTCCAGCGCACTGAAGCTCATCGCCAGCGGACCCGAGTCGCCGTACGGTCTGAGGCGCATGTCGACACGGAATACCTGGCCGTCGGCGGTGACGTCGTTGAGCAGGGCGATGAGCCGTTTGCCGACCTGGCAGAAATACTCGTGGTTACTCAGCGTGCGTTCGCCGTCGGTCTGGCCATTTTCCGGGTAGATGAAAATCAGGTCGATGTCCGACGAGGCATTGAGTTCCATGCCGCCGAGCTTGCCCATGCCGACGACGATCAAGGTTTGTGCACTGCCGCTTTCTTCGCCGATCGGCGTGCCGTATTGGGCGAGCGCGCCGCAGGCGACGGGCAGCGCAGTGCGCACGGCGAATTCCGCCAGTGACGAGATGGTCGTCACCACTTCATCGAGATCGGCCAGCCCGCCGACATCGCGAGCGATCAGTCGGGCCATGACTGCACGGCGCAGGGCGCGTAGTGCCGGAGCGAGCGTTTCCGGCGTGGCCAGATGCGCCCAGTCGGAAAAATGCTCCATGTCCTGTGACGAGAACGGCACGTCGATACCGTCGGCGAGGCGCACTTCTTCTTCCGGGTGCGCAGTCAGGGTGCGTGCAAGGTAAAATGAAAACGACTGCGCCCGGGCGATGGCGCTGGCGCAAGACGCGTTTGATGGCATAATGTCTCCGCACGTGAGATTTTGCTGACATACCGCCCCCCCATTGTACTGGTTTGCACCCCTTGGAAAAGCTTCTTGGCGTTTTGCGACACATTCCCGTCATCCGCAGCCTGAAATGGTTGACGAAAGTGCTGATGTGGCTGCTCGGCATTGCCGCTGCGCTGGTTACACTGGCCTTTCTGGTGTTCTCGGTGCAGATCCTGCCGCGGCTCGACCATTACCGTCCCGATCTCGAACGCTTCATCGGCGCCACCGTTGGCCGGCAGGTGTCCATCGGCAAACTGTCCGGCTACTGGGATGGCATTGCGCCGCGGCTCGAACTGCAGCAGCTGGTGATTGCCGATCCGGGCGGCGTGGCACTGACGCTCGACCGGGTGTCGGTCGTGCCATCGTGGCTCAGCCTGATCTCCTTCGAACCACGGCTTGCGCTCATCGAACTGCGTGCCCCGTCGATCGACCTGCGCCGTGGCAAGGATGGGCTGTTCTATCTGAACGGTTTCAAACTGATCGGTAAAAGTGCCGGTAATGGCGGCAATGCCGGCAATTGGTTGCTGCGTCAGGACCACATCCGCATCGTTGACGCCCGCATCGCCTGGCAGGATCAACTGCTCGATTTGCCGCGGCTGACGCTCGATCAGGGACAACTCGACTTCACCAGCGGCCTGCTCGGCCATCGTATCAGCCTGTCAGGCCGGCCTCCGGCCGCTATCGGCGACAGCGTCGAACTGCGCGGCGCCTGGCGCGGTGATGACACCCAGCATTGGGATCGCTGGAGCGGCGCGGTGAGCGCAACCTTGCACGGCGCGCGTGTCAGTGCCTGGAACCGCTATCTGCAGTCGTTTGGTTTGGTGAGGAGCGGCGAGGGCGATGGCAGTTTCCGCCTGGCGTTTTCCGATGGGCGCATCGACAGCCTGTCGGCCGAAGTGAAACTGAAAAACGCTGCCTATACACCGCCCGGTGCGGAAGAAATGACCCTGCCGGTGTTCAGCGGCCTGCTGCAGGTCGACCGCAGCGGCAGCCTTTACCGCATCAATGCCTCCAATCTGACACTGGTCAGTGCCAGCGGACCGGTGTTCGACAACTCCAGCATCGACGGCTTTTGGGATCCGACCGGTCCGAGCGGCGGCGAATTGCGGGTTGATAACGTCAATCTGTCCTATCTGCAGCCGTTTCTTCACGCTTTCGGCATCGACCGCAATCCGCTGATGGCGCATTTCGCTCCGGGCGGCGCCTTGAAAAACCTGTCCTTGCAATGGCAGGGGCGCATGGATGCGCCGAGTCGCTATCGCATCCAGTCGGGGTTTACCCGTCTGTTCTGGAAACCTTTCGGCCATGTGCCCGGCGTCAGCGGTGTCAACGGCTCTTTGACCCTTGATCAAAGCGGTGGCCGGCTGATCCTGTCCGGTGCCGACAGCGTGCACATTCCGGACGTGTTTGCCAAGCCGCTGCTGTTTAATGCGCTCGATGGCGATGTCAGCTGGAAGAACGACCGCAGCGGGCTTGCCATCGTCATCGATCGGCTGAAATTCGCCAATGACGACCTGCACGGTCAGTTGAGCGGCAGCTATCGCCGTGCCGGCCATGGCGCCGGCATGATCGACGTGCGCGGCAACATCGACCGGGTTGCGGCTGGACGGGTTGTCGATTACATGCCCTACCAGGCCGGTGCCGATACCATCGCCTGGCTGGCCGGTGCGCTGAAGGGCGGCACGCTGCAGAACACCACGCTGCAGTTGAGCGGCGATCTCGATCAATTCCCGTTCAAGGGCGGCAAGGGCGGCATTTTCTCGGTCGGCGGCGATGTGCACGATGGCAAACTGCTGTTCTACAAGGGCTGGCCGACGATAGACGGCATCGACGCGCGACTGCAGTTCCGCGACGAACGTATGGATGTGCTGCCGACCCGGGCGACAACCCTCGGCACCCCGCTGACCGGCGTCAAGGTGTCGATTCCCGATCTGACCGCCGCCAAGGTCCAGTTGCTGATAGAGGGGCACGCGGCGGGGCGTCTGGCCGATATGCAGCGTTATACGGTGCAAAGCCCGGTCAACGGTTTCATCGGCGGCCTCACCAGCAAGGCGCGGGCCGACGGCATGGCGAAGCTCGATCTCGGTCTGACCATCCCGCTGTCCGGCCACGATCCGGTCAAGGTGGCCGGCAAGCTGCAGTTTATCGACAACCGCATCGATCTGGCTGCGCTGCCGCTGCCGCCGCTGGAGGCGGTCAACGGCACGCTGGCGTTTACCGAGCGTGGCGTGGCGACGAGCGGCATCCGGCTGCACGCTTTCAACGGACCGTTTACCCTGACTGCCGCGACCGACGCTGCCGGGGCAATGCATTTCGGTGTCGACGGGCAGGCCGACAGTTCGCAGTTGATGAAGCGCTATGTGCCGATGCTGGCGGCGCATGTGGCAGGTCAATCGCACTATCAGGCCCGGTTTACCATCCGCAACGAGCTCGAAATGCTGCAGATCAGCTCTGATCTGGAGGGCACCCGGCTCGATGCGCCGGCGCCGCTCGGCAAAACAGCTGCTGCCGCCGCTCCGCTTGCCGTGACGCTGGCGCCGTTGCCGCGTGGCGCGGGTGGCGCGATGCGGCTCGATTTCTCGCTCGGCGGCAACCTGCTAGGCCATGGCCGGCTCGATGCCCGCGGTGATGCGCAGGCTCTTGTGGTGGCGCTCGGCCGCGCGACCGGGCCCCTGCCGACCGCGGGGGTTTCGATCAAGGCGGCACTGCCGGTGATCGATGTCGAGCCATGGCTCGAATGGCTGCAGTCGCAGAATGGGGCAGGCAGCGGCGTCTCCATGCCCTTGCATCTCGAGCTGTCGACGCCGCAACTGCTGTACAACGGCCAGGTCGTGCACGGTGTCAGTGTCTGGATCGGGCACGACCCTGCCGATCCACGCTGGCATGCGATGATCGATGCCGCCGAGATCCGCGGCGAGATCGATTACGATCCGAACGGCAACGGCACCGTGCGCGCCCGGCTGCCGCTCCTGGTGCTGACCCTGCCGAACCGTAGCCAGGCCGGTGCGGCGCTCAATCAGCTCAAGCAGTTCAAGTCACATTCCTTGCCGGCGATGGACGTCAGGGTCGGCCGGTTGGTTTACCACGGTATCGAGCTCGGTGCTCTCAATATGAACGCCAGCTATAGCAACCAAGATTGGCTGCTCGACAACATCAGCCTGAAAATGCCGGAAGGAACGTTCAGCGGTTCGATGCACGCCCACGGCGTGGACAGCATCGAGAGCCGCTTCCTGATCAATGCTGACGATATGGGCAAGCTGCTGGCGCGCTTCGGCATGAAGGACACCTTCGCGCGCGGGCATGGCACCATCACCGGCTCGCTGAGCTGGCCGGGCGTATTGGCCGATTTCGATCTTGCGCATGTGTCCGGCCAGCTGAGCGCGAGCCTGACCGACGGCCGCTTTGCCAAGGTAAATCCGGGTGTCGCCCGCCTGCTCGGCGTATTGAGCCTGCAGTCGCTGCCGCGGCGTATCCATCTCGATTTCACCGACGTGTTCAGCGAAGGTTTCGCATTCGACTCGCTCAAGGGCGACGCAAACATCGTTCAGGGGATGTTCCATACTGACAATGTCGTCATGAAGGGACCGGCCGCCGATGTCAGTATCAAGGGCGACATCAACCTGCCTGCCGAGACACAGCAGTTGTCGGTGCATGTCGAACCGCATTTGTCCGAAGGTGTGGCGCTGGCCACCGGTGCCGCATTGATCAACCCGGTTGTCGGCGTGGCGGCGCTCGCCGCGCAGAAAGTGCTGCAAGATCCGGTGAGCAAGATTTTTTCGGTGGACTACAAAGTGAGTGGAACCTTCGCCGAGCCGCAGGTCACCCGCGTTACGAGTCCGGCCGTTCGCAATCCGATACGGAAACTGCATCCATGAAGAACAAATTTCTTGCCGCAGCCATCCAGATGGTGTCCGGCGCAGACTGGCAGGTCAATCTGCATACGGCCCGCCGGTTGGTCGCCGAGGCCGTCGCCGCCGGTGCGGAGCTGGTCGTGCTGCCCGAATATTTCTGTCTGATGGGGTTGCACGAGCAGGACAAGGTCGAACTTGCCGAGACGCCGGGGCAGGGTGTGCTGCAGCAGGCGCTGGCCGCCATGGCGCGCGAGCACGCCGTCTGGCTGGCCGGCGGCAGCGTGCCGCTGCAGTCGCCGTCGCCGGACAAAGTCTACAACACCACCTGGCTGTTCGGGCCGGATGGCGAGGCTGTCGCCCGTTACGACAAGATCCATCTGTTCGGTTTCTCCGGTCTCGGCGAGCGTTATTGTGAGTCGAACACCATTGTCCCCGGTGCGGTGCCGGTCAAGACTTCGACCCCTCTGGGCGAGATCGCGCTCGGGATCTGTTACGATCTGCGTTTCCCCGAGCTGTTCCGCAGCCTGGTGCCGTTCGACCTCCTGCTGTTGCCGGCCGCCTTCACCGCCATCACCGGCGAGGCGCACTGGGAGGTGCTCCTGCGGGCCCGCGCGATCGAAAACCAGTGCTACCTCATTGCCTCTGCACAAGGCGGCGTGCATGAAAACGGCCGCACGACCCATGGCCATTCGATGATCATCGATCCGTGGGGCAAGGTGCTGGCCGAACTGCCGCAGGGTGAGGGCGTGGTACTGGCCGAAATCGATCCAGCCCTGATTCAATCCGTGCGTACGCGCCTGCCGGCGCTCGCTCATCGTGTCATGAAATGAAAGAACACACCATGCAAGATGCTTTTGCCGCTGCCGAATCCCTGCTGCTCCAACCGGGCGGCCTCGACGAATCCGTCTTCGACGCCGCGTTTGCACGCCTGTCGCGTCACGACGTCGACTACGCCGACCTGTACTTTGAGTACATCCGCAACGAAGGCTGGAGTCTTGAAGAAGGCATCGTCAAATCCGGCAGTTTCAACATCGAGCAGGGCGTAGGGATCCGCGCCGTCAGCGGGGAAAAAACCGCTTTCGCCTACAGCGACGAAATCGGCCGAGACGCGATCGCGCGTGCCGTCGATGCCGTGAGCGCCATCGGCGCCAGCGACGGGCGGCAGAATGTCGGTCAACCGGCGCGTCGTGCCGCGCAGCCGCTGTATCCGGCCATCGATCCATGTGCCAGCCTTGATGCGGCTGCCAAGGTCGCGCTGCTCGAGAAGGTCGAACGGCTCGCCCGGGCGATGGACCCACGCGTCATTCAGGTGATGGCCGGCCTGTCCGCCGAATACGATGTGATGTACCTCGCCCGCCATGACGGTGTGCGCGCTGCCGACATACGGCCGCTGGTGCGCCTGTCGGTGTTTGTCATCGCAGAGCAGAACGGTCGCCGCGAGCAGGGCTCGAGTGGCGGTGGTGGGCGTTTCGACTTCAGTCATTTCAGCGACGAAGTGGTCGAACGCTATGTGCGCCAGGCGGTCGGACAGGCGCTGACCAATCTCGAGGCACGACCGGCGCCGGCCGGCCAGATGACGGTGGTACTTGGACCGGGCTGGCCCGGCGTGCTGCTGCATGAGGCGATCGGTCATGGTCTGGAAGGCGATTTCAACCGCAAGGGCACCTCGGCCTTCACTGGTTGCATCGGGCAAAGGGTTGCCGCCCCGGGGGTTACGGTGGTCGATGACGGCACGCTCGCCGGCCGGCGCGGTTCGCTTGCCATCGACGACGAGGGCAATCCGACCCAGTGCACCACCCTGATCGAAGACGGCGTGCTCAAAGGCTATATGCAGGACGCGCTCAATGCCCGCTTGATGAAGGCTGCGCCCACCGGCAATGGCCGGCGCGAGTCCTATGCCAGCATTCCGATGCCGCGCATGACCAATACCTATATGCTGCCGGGAAACCACGATCCGAAGGAAATCATCGCCTCGGTCAGCGATGGCCTCTACGCGGTGAATTTCGGCGGCGGCCAGGTCGACATCACCAGCGGCAAATTCGTGTTCTCCGCATCGGAGGCCTGGCGGATCGAGAATGGCCGGCTGACCTATCCGGTCAAGGGTGCGACCCTGATCGGCAATGGCCCGGACGTGCTCAACTACGTATCGATGATCGGCAACGATCTCGAACTCGACCAGGGCGTCGGTGTGTGCGGCAAGGAAGGACAGAGCGTGCCGGTCGGCGTCGGTCAGCCGACACTGCGCATCGACGGCGGTTTGACGGTCGGCGGCACCGGCGGCTGAGCGCTGGTTGCAGCGGGTGTCTCCCGCAATGAAACAGGCGCCGCCAGGTTCCCCTCGCGGCGCCTTTGCGTGGAGGGGGGCGAATTGGAAAAAGCAAAAACGGCAGTGGCTGCCGTTTTTGCCAGGGGTGGAAATCAGTTGATGACAGGTTGGCCGTCACGCATCGACAACCAGCTGCCCGGGTCGTGACTCATGCGCACCGTGCCGATATGACCTTCGTAGCGGTAGCGTACGTCGTAGCCCACCACTTTGGCGGTCTCGACCGGCACCTCCATGCAACGGCGCTCGGTGTCTGTGTAGGTATCGCGTTGCTGCATCGACTTTTGTGCCTGATTGCCGGCGATGCCGCCGGCGATCGCGCCGATCGCGGTGGCGGCTTCCTTGCCTCGCCCGCCGCCAACCTGATGGCCGAGCACGCCGCCGAGCGCGCTGCCGACGACCGTACCGGTGATGCGATGTTCGTCGGAAACCGGCGCCTCGCGCTGGACTTGTACATCATGGCACTCGGTGCGGGTGGTCTTGACGTTATCGTTGATGGGCGTCACATCCAGCACTTCGGCACGCTGCGGGCTTTGCTCCGCATGGCGCGCGCGCGCGGCGGCCACATGGTGGCTACCCTGTGCCGGCGACGCGGCGGCAGCCGGCGGTGCGGCGACAATCACCTGTGCCGAGGCGACGGCTTGTGGTGCCGATGCCGCGACTGGCGCGGCCGGCGGGTTCTTGTTGCTCATGGCGTGAAAGGCTGCGGTAGCCAATCCACCGATGAGAATGCCTGCGATCAGTAATCCAGCAATGATCATGACGCGTTTCATCATGCAACTCCGTGGGGCATAAAGCCCCTAGCATCGGCCTTGGCTGCGACGATGCGTACAGTGCAGCACAAAAACCTTACTCGTCTGATGCCGGAGTGCTTCCCTGCGGGCCGCCGATATCGGCGACGAAACTGTGCAGGAAGGTGCAAAACCGCTCGGCGGCCGGCGATGGCGCCCGGTCGCGACGGGTATAGATGCAGAAACGCCGCATGACCTCCGGCTCGATCAGTTTGCGCATGCACAGTCCCTGCTGGAGGACTGCCGGCGCCGCATAGGGAATGCAGGCCGTCACGCCGAGTCCTGCGCCGACCATCGACAGGGCCGTCGACATGAAGGCGACCTCGCAACCAGGTGCCAGCGGCGTTTCGCGGAAGACCTCGTTGAGTTCCCCCGACAGGCGTTCGGTAAACTCGCCTTGCAGTGAAATGAACGGATAGGACAGCAACTCGCTCCAACGCACGGCGTGCAATGCTTCCAGCGGGTGGCCCGGCGGCAGCACCGCGACGAAGGGGAGTTCGAATAGCGGCTCCGCGCGGATATCGTTGCCCGGTCCCCGCTCCGGGCCGATGCCGAAATCGACTTCGCCTGCCAGCACCCGTTCGCGCAGACGGTCCACCTCGCAATCGATCATGCGCAGCCGGATGCCCGGCCATGCCTGCGTAAACGCCGCCATCGCCTCGGGCAGCAGGGTGGCGGCCATCATCTGCGGAGCGGCAATGCCGAGCGATCCTGTGCGCAGGTTTTTCAAGTTGCCGGCTTCTTCGAGCACGCCATCGAGTTCGTTGAGGATTTTGTCGATCTGCGGGTAGAGGTTCCTCCCCGCTTCTGACAAGCGGCTGCTACGCGTGGTGCGGTCGAATAACCGCAGCCCAAGTATGTGTTCAAGCTCCTTGATCTGGCCGCTGAGTGCTGACTGGGTCAGATGCAGGCTTTGTGCGGCGAGGGTGAAACTGCTGGTTCTGGCGACGGCGACGAAGGCGCGCAATTGACGCAGACTGATATTCATAAGAACACCCGATATATTCATCAATTAATGCGGTTTGTATAATAAATACTTCTGGTCTTCAATGAAGCGTCCGCCCGTTTCCGGAAGGAGGCCAATATGCATATTCTCAGGATTCACCACGTCGCATACCGTTGTCGTGACGCGAAAGAAACCGTCGAGTGGTACGGCAAATATCTCGACATGAAGTTTGTTCTGGCAATAGCCGAAGACAAGGTTCCTTCGACTGGAGAGCCGGATCCTTACATGCATGTGTTTCTCGATGCCGGAGGCGGAAATGTGCTCGCCTTTTTCGAACTGCCGACGTGCCCGCCGATGGGGCGCGATCCGAATACCCCGCAGTGGACCCAGCATCTGGCGCTGGAAGTCGATTCGATGGATGAGCTGCTGGCCGTGCAGGAGCGCCTGAGCGCAGACGGACTGCAGGTTATCGGCCCGATCGATCACATGCTGTTCCAGTCGATTTATTTCTTCGACCCGAACGGGCACCGGTTGGAGCTGGCCTTCAATACTGCCACCGATGCCATGCTGCAGCAGCTCGATGCGGTCAAATGGCCGATGCTGGAAGAATGGAGCCGTACCCGTCGCGCGCCACAACATGCGCGCTGGATGCATGATGGGCGGGGAGTGCCCGCTGCCCCGGCGCAGGAGTCCCGATGAAACTTGCCAGTCTGAAACAGGGTGGGCGTGACGGTACGCTGGTGCTGGTCAGCCGTAATCTTGCCCGCTGCGTACCGGTGCCCGCGATCGCCGCCACCTTGCAGGCAGCGCTCGACGACTGGGATGTCGTCGCACCGCAACTGACCGAAATTGCGACCGCTCTTGAAGCCGGGACAGTGGCCGGCGAGCAGCGGTTCGATCCGGCCGCATGTCATGCGCCGTTGCCGCGCGCTTTCCAGTGGGCGGACGGCTCGGCCTATCTCAATCACGTCGAACTGGTCCGCAAGGCGCGCGGCGCGGAGTTGCCGGCCGGGTTTCTGACTGACCCGCTGCTGTATCAGGGTGGGTCGGACCGGATGTCCGGCCCTTGTGCGCCGATCCTGGCGCAGAGCGAAAGCTGGGGGATCGACTTCGAAGCTGAGGTGGCAGTCATCACCGGCGACGTGGCGATGGGGGCATCGCTCGTCGACTGCGCGGCAGCGGTCCGTCTGCTGATGCTGGTCAACGATGTATCCTTGCGTTGCCTGATTCCCGGTGAATTGGCCAAGGGGTTCGGCTTTTTTCAATCGAAGCCGGCCAGTGCGTTCAGCCCGGTGGCGGTGACGCCGGACGAACTCGGCAACGACTGGCGCGACGGACGGCTGCACCTGCCGTTGACCGTTCACCTGAATGGCGAGTTGTTCGGTCACCCCGATGCCGGCACCGACATGACCTTCGGTTTCCCCGAACTGATCGCGCATGCGTCGCGTACACGCGAGTTGTGCGCCGGCAGCATCGTCGGCTCCGGTACGGTTTCGAACCGGCAGGACGGCCTGTTCGGTTCTTCTGTGGCGAATGGCGGCGTCGGTTATTGCTGCATCGCCGAGTTGCGCATGTACGAAACCATCGAGACCGGCTGCCCGCACACGCCATTCATGCACTTTGGCGACACGGTGCGTATCGAAATGGTGGATCGACGGGGCAATAGCCTGTTCGGCGCGATCGACCAGCGCGTCGAGCCGTATCCTGCCGCGGATGCGTGAGGAGAGATCGGTGATTCTTTACGACTACTTCCGCAGCTCGGCGTCTTACCGGGTGCGCATTGCTCTTGCGCTCAAGGGGCTTGCCTGGGATGCGGTGCCGATCCACCTGCTGCATGGTGGCGGCGAACAGCACGGCGAGGCGTTTCGGGCCATCAATCCGGCCCGCGCCGTACCGGTGCTGCAGCTCGCTGACGGCACACTGCTGACGCAATCGCTGGCTATCATCGAGTATCTGGACGAGTGCCATCCGACGCCGCCGTTGCTGCCGGCGGATGCCGTGGGCCGGGCCAGGGTACGCGCGCTGGCGCAGATCATCGCCAGCGACCTGCACCCGCTCAACAACCTGCGTGTGCTCACTTACCTCGGGCAGATCTGTGGCCTCGATGCCGACAAGCGCCGCGACTGGTACCAGCATTGGACCCTCGCCGGTCTCGAAGCATTTGAAGTGCTACTGGCGCGTAACGGGTCGACAGGCCGCTTCTGCCATGGCGATATGCCGACCCTGGCCGACTGCTGTCTCGTGCCGCAGCTGTTCAATGCGCGGCGCTTCGAGTGCCCGTTAGACCATCTTCCCATCATCGGCCGCATCGCCACCGAGTGCGAAGCGTTGCCCGCCTTCATCTCAGCGCGACCGGAACTGCAGCCTGGCGCGGATTGACGACGCACGACTTCAGTCGACCTGCAATTGCCCATCGTGGGCCGGAATGCGTTTGCCGGGACGGTGCGTCATCCGTACCGAACCGGTCTTGCCGTCAAGGCTGTAGCGCACCTGATACGCGATGATTTTCTTGCGGTGGACCGCAACGTCCTCGCAGCGGCTTTGCGTATCTGTATAGGTGTCATTGTGCTGCATGTTCTGTTGCACCTTGTTTCCGGCATAACCGCCGGCCAGCGCACCGACGACCGTGGCCGCATCGTTGCCGTGTCCGCTGCCGACCTGGTGGCCGAGCACCCCGCCGAGTACCCCACCGATGACGGTGCCGGTGATGCGGTTTTCATCCTGCACCGGTTTTTGCCGTACCACCTGCTCTTGATGGCAGCGGGTTCTGCTGCCGTTGTCGACAGTAGTGGTGATCGGGTGCACCGACAGCACCTTTGCATAACTGTCATGCGTCGCGGCCGGTTGGGCCGCAGCTGCTGATGCTGTTTTTGCCGGTGCCTGGCTATTGGCGGCGATGATGGCTGCGGCGCTGCTGGCTGTCGGTGCCGACGTGGCGGTCGGTGCGGTCCTGGCTGCCACGGCGACTGGCTGGGATGCTGCGCCGGGCGCCGCCGGCCGATGCAGCGCCTGATATCCTGCCAGGCCGGCAGCGCCCAGAGCGACACCGCCGCCGAGCACGCTGGCGATCAATACGGATTGTTTCATCGTTGACTCCCTGGGGGCGTTGGTTTGCCAATTTGGCTTTAGTTAGTTGATTTAAGTATGACCATGTTTTTATTTGCCAAGTTTCATGACGCTAGAATTGACAGGTAAGGGCGCGTGACGAAATGTAATCGTGTGTAAAGTTGGCTGCAATGTGGGGAGAAAAGCAAACCGCCGGCAGAAAGCCGGCGGAGGAGGAGGGGCGTCGCGGTGCTCAGCCGCCTGATGCCTTGAGCATCGACTGCAGCGAAGAGCTGGTTTTTTGCATCTTTTCCAGTGCCGAGTTCAGGTTCGAATACTGCTCCATATAACCCTGCTGCTGGGTATCCAGGCGGGTATTCTCGCGCGAAATGGCATCCTTCTGGTCGCCGACCATCTTGTTGAGCGAATTGACGCGGGTCGTGACGAGACCCTGCGGACCCAGCAGATTATTGATCGCCTGGTTGAAGCGCTGTGCGAAACCGTCTCCGGTGGTGTTGCCAAACACGTCGGCAACTGCCGGTGCGTTGGCGGCGATAGCCTGTTTCAGCGCCGTCGAATCCAGCGACAGGGTGCCGTCCTTCTGCAGCGAGACGCCGACCTGGGCCAGGTAGGCAACCCGCGAGGTGCCGTCGGCACTGGAAATCGGCGTCTGCAGCAGTGAATTGAAGGTCGTTTGCAGCTGCACCAGATTGAAGTCGCCCTGCAGCGGACCGCCATACAATGCGGTGGCATCGCCGATCACCTTGTTGTACGACGTGACGAAATTCTGGACCTGGGCCTGGATCGCGTCCATGTCGCGATCAATGGTCAGGACGGTCGAGCCGCTCTGGGTCAGGTTCATGGTCACCCCGCGGATGGCGTTGTCGACGGTATTGCTGGTGTTGGTCATGGTCAGTCCATTGACCGTCAGATTGGCATCCTGCGCCTGGGCGGTGAGCCGTTTGTCGATGACCGTGCCGGAGCTTGTGTCGACGGCTGACGAGACATCGAAATCGAGAAACGACAATGCGCCGAGACTGGCCGGAGCGACCTGGGTCGTGTCGATGCTTGGGTTGGTGGCGACCGAGGTGCTGAAAGCCTGGCCGGAACCGACATTGGTGCCGGTCAAGACCAGCCGGTAGGGTGCGGCATTGCTGCCGGCCTTCACCACGCTCGCTGCCACGCCGATCCCGGCGGCGTTGATCGCGGTGGCGATACTGTCGAGCGATGCATCGGCGGCAATATGTACCGTCGAGGTACTGCCGGAGCCGAAGGTGAAGGTCAACGTGCTGTCGAGGTTGCCGAGGTCGGCGTTTTCGTCCGCCTGACCGGCATAGGCGAGGTTTTGCGAACTGGCGAGCGCATTGACGTCGACATTGTACTGACCGGCGTTGGCGGCATTGCTGGCCGCGGCATTCAGTACGTTGCTATTGCTGCTGGCCGCCTTGAGCGTATTGATGAATGCGCCCGAGGACAGCGGGGTGAGCGCCGATTGCAGCGTCGTCAGATCCGAGCTGACCGCACCGTAATCCGAAATCTTGGTGTTGTCGGTTTGCAGCTGCGAGTTCATGCGGTTGAGCGGTTGCTTCGCAGCCGTCATGAGCTGCGACACCATGCCCTGCACGTCGAGCGGGCCATTCGAGGAGCTGATAGAGGCCGAAGCCATGCGCACATTTCCTTGTCTGACGGGCGGCTGTAATGGCTGTTGCCCGGCCCGTTAACTGTGCCGCGCGGGCTGGCGCGGCTGTTTGGTCGAATATTAGGGAGTAAACACCATCTATAGGTTTAATGTATGTTAATACAAATGTGTATTGTAAATAAACGTGTTATTGCTGTTATTTAGTGTGGTGATATCGGCGCGATTCATATCCGGTATGCCCCAAGGGTTGCGATCTGCCTGCTGGCTAGCGCATCGAGCCTTGCTGCGGCATCGGCGGCTTTTTGCGCAGCCTCGCGGGTCTGTCCGCCGAGCCCTGCTGCATGTTCGATTTCGCGGGCGATATTATCGCCGGCTGCGCCTTGTTCCGCGATCGATGTGGCGATTTCCGCCACCATGGTCGACGCCCGCCGGGTCGTGTCGCTGATCTGCGTGATGACATGGCCGGCATCGTCGGCCTGCCGTTCCCCCGATTGCACCGCACCCTCGGTCGTCTGCATCTGGATGGTCGCTTCGCGTGACCGGGCGATCATGGTTTCTATCGTCGCGGCGATTTCCCGGGTCGATTGGGCGGTGCGCTCCGACAATTTGCGCACCTCATCGGCGACAACGGCGAAACCCCGTCCGGCTTCACCCGCGCGCGCAGCTTCGATGGCGGCATTGAGCGCCAACAGATTGGTCTGATCGGCAATGTCGCGAATGACATTGATCACGGTGCTGATCTCGCCGCTATGCGCTTCGACGTCGTGAATGCTGTGTGCCGCCTGAGAAACGCTCGACAGAATGTCATGAATGCCGCGTACCGTGTGTCCGATCTCCTTGCCGCCATGGCTGGCCTGTGCATCGGCCTGTGTCGACAGGTCAAGCGTTTCGCGTGCCCGGGCGGCGACATGATTGATGCTGACGATCATCTGTTCGATGGTTGCCGCTATGCTGGTCGAAGATTGGTTCTGCGCGTTGGCTGCCTGGCTCATTTCGGCGGCGGTGCCGGCGAGCTCATGCGATGCGGCGGCGACGTCGTTCGAACTCAGCCGGATTTCGGCCAGATCCCGCTGCAAGGCGGTCAGCAGCTTGTTGAATGCTTCGCCGGTGACCCCGATTTCATCCCGATGACGCAGCGGAACGCGCACGGTGAAATCCTTGCCGCGCTCTGCCTGGGCGATTGTGCTGAGGATGTCCGCTAGCGAGCGGTTCAGGCGTCGGGCAAGGCGCAGCAGGGCGGCGGACTGAATGATCGCCAGCAGCAAAGTCGCCACCACCATCAGTTGGGCAATGCGGTCTTGCGTCGCATGCGCCGCAGCCTTGCCCGCATCGGCCTGCTGGCCGATTTGCGCCACCAGCGCCTCGATACTGGTCTGCAGTGGCACAAAGCCGCTGTGGTACAGCTTGGTCACCGCATCATTGGCCGCTTTGGGGTCTTTTGCCGCGCTGGCGATGATGTCGGCCGACGCCTTGTTGTAGCCAGCCCATTGGGCAAGCATGGCCTGGATTGCGCCGGCGTTGCGTTGAGCCGTCTGGCTCGCAGCAAGCCGGGCCGACATTTTGTCGATATTGCGAGTCGAGTCGCTGAATACTTTTACCGTGTCGGCGCTGGTCGGATCGAGCATGATCGTTGCCAGCGCACTGGCCTTGACCTCGACCACGGCCTGTGCGTCGAGTGCTTGCTGGTAGGCCGAATCGTTCTCGGCGGCCAATGTGCCGAGTCCGGTGTAGATGCCGCCGGCGAGGCCGAGCAACAGCACGAAGGATGCGGCGATCAGGATGGACAACTGGTTGCGTAGTGTCATGGTTATCCCCCGAAACCGGTGACGGTATGGTAATTCGATCGCCTGGGCCACAGTTTGTACCGACAGACAGTGTGCCGACGGTCGATGGTGTGAGGTTGTGTCTAATTAACCGTAGGAAGGTGGTGCGCTTTGCGCAAGCCTTTGTCGCCATCCCTGTGTTGTGTCTGGCGGAAGCGAATCAAATGTGTCAATGACAAGACCGCGACAATTGGCGCAAAATGAGAAGATATTAAAAAAGCATCGATTATTTGAAACGGTAATGCGATGTCTCTCGGTAAGGATGTGCGATGCAAGTCAATGATGGCTCCTTGATCTCGTCGGTCGATGCGCGAGCGCGGCAAGCAAGCTCCAATATGATGGAGATTCTGCTGTTCTCGCTCGGTACGCGCGAAACCTTCGGCATCAACGTATTCAAAGTGCGCGAAGTCTCGCAGACCCCGGCAATCACCAAGTCGCCCAATATGCCGGTCGGCGTGGTCGGCGTCTTGTCGTTGCGCGGCAATATCATCCCGGTCGTATCGCTGGCCCGGTTCATTTGCCCGGAGCAGTCGTCGCGGGCATTCAACACGATGATCGTTACCGAGTTCAACCAGAGTACGCTCGCCTTCCTCGTCGATTCGGTCGACCGCATTATCCGGGTTGACTGGGACCGGATGCGCGCGCCTGACAATATCGCCAGGACGAGCTCGGTCACCCAGAGCGAGCAGATCTCCGCCATTACCGAGCTCGACGATGGCAAACTGGTTTCGATTATCGACGTCGAACAGATTCTTGCCAGCGTGATCGGCGACACGTCGCTGCCAGATTTGCCGCGCGTTGAAATGGAACCGGGCGAATTCGTGTTCTATGTCGATGATTCGGTGGTGGCGCGCAAGGAAATTGCCCGTGTGCTAGACAAGATGGGGGTGCACTCGCAACTGGCCAATAATGGCCGCGAGGCCTGGGAACGGTTGCAAATCTACGCCTCGCGCAATGGCGCAATGGGCGATTCGCTCGCTGATTCGCTCAAGGCAATTCTCGTCGATGCCGAAATGCCCGAAATGGATGGCTATGTGCTCGCGCGCATGATCAAGAGCAATCGCAGTTTCGACGGCATTCCGGTCATCATGCATTCTTCGCTGTCGTCCACTGCCACCCGCGACATGTGCGCCGAAGTCGGTGTCGACGCCTATGTCACCAAATTCGATGCCAAGGCGCTGGCCAATACGTTGTTGCCATTCCTGCAGCCGCGGTGATCGTCGCCGGCCAAGCAAAAAGCCCGCATGAGCGGGCTTTTTTGTTGCCGTTTGCGGCTTATTTCACTTGGGCGATGTCGACGTTGCTGACCCTGGTTTTGCCGTAGGTGTAGCCGCCGCTGCCTTTCCAGTTCTCATCGGTGGTGAATGCCGCGGTGAACTTCTGCTCGATTTCCCCGATCAGCGGAGGCGGTCCGAACGGCACCGCATAGGTGCCTGCCAGCGCAAAGACCCGCTTGGCCGGCCCGAAACCGGTCTGGTGCTCGGCGCCGCTGACGGGAAAGCGCAGGTCGATCGGTGGATTGACCGAGCCGTTGGTGATTGCCGCCGTGCCGCTTAATGCGCCACTTTGCGGGTCGAACAACAAGGACAGGTGAAGCAGCGTGTCGCCTGGGCGTGCCGGTTCTCCGGCCATCAATTGCAGGTGAATGACCTTGCCGAGTGCGTAATCGTTCATGGAGAGCCCTTTCGGAATCGGTGGGGTTGCGGTTGGCATGTCGGGCGGATCAGGTCGGTGCCCGACGGCGGCGTGACGCACGAATGGCTGGCAGCCTGGATGCGCGTGTTGCCGCCCATTCGGTTTAGCATGGCGGCCATGCCCGGGGTGTCGGTCGAAATGCCGGTACGCCGGTGTGGGCGGATGGCTATATTGGTGGGTTGTGTTGCGCTGCAGCAAAAACCGCGGCCCGAGCGGACGGACGGTCTGGTGAAAGTTCCCGCCCACTCGATCTCTGGCGCGGTGGGGGGCTGCCTAGCACAACAAACCGATCAGTGCGCTGCCCAAAAGGATGTAGAGCGGGTGCAGGCGGGTTTTGATCGCCAGCAGGGCGCTGAGGGCGACGATGCCGGCCAGCGGCCAGCTGTCGGCGGTACTGCGTGACAACAGTACTGCCGCTGCCGCGATGAGACCGACGGTCACCGGTGCGAGCCCCGTCTGGATGCGCTGTCGCCACGGGTGATGCTGGTAGTGATTCCAGCCCTTGAGCGCCACGGCGGTCAGCAGAGCTGTCGGCGCGAACGTCATGATCGTGCAGGTCAGTACGCCGGCAAGTCCGGCCAGACGCCAACCGATCAAGGCATAAATCAGCACGTTCGGACCAGGCGATGCCTGACACAACGCATAAAGCGCCGAAAAATCCCGTGCGCTCAACCAGTGGTGGTTGATGACCACTTCGCGCTGCAGTTCCGGCAACACCGATACGGCACCGCCGAACGAAAGCAACGACAACTTGCCGCAAATGGCCGCCAGATAAAGCAGTGTTTCCACCGTGCCGCTCATTGTCCGCTCCCGTCGCGTCCGCTGACCGCGATACTGATCGGCACCATGATCGCCAGGGTCATGACCAACGGCAGGCGCAAGCTGGCGATCGCCACACAACAGGCGGCGGCTAGCGCGATTTTGCGTGGTCGGCGGATGATCGGGCGCAGCAGTTTGTACGCCATCTGGATCAGTAGTCCGGCAGCGGCACAGGCAAGGCCGTTGAACAGCCGATGTGCGAGGGGATCATTCTGGTAGCGTGCATAGAGCGTACTCAGTGCAACGACGATGACGGTGGGAGTGATCACCAGTCCCGCCAGCGCGGACAGGGCCCCGCGCCAGCCGCAGAAGCGCCCGCCGAGCGCGACGGCAAGGTTGGCGACATTGCTGCCGGGCAAAAACTGGCACAGACCGAGTTGGTCGACAAATTCGTCATGCGTCAACCAGGCGCGTTCCTCGATGAGGATGCGGTGGGCGAGGGGCATGGCACCGCCAAATGCCGAGATGCCGAGTTTGAAAAAACCGGTAAACAGCTCACGGCAGTCCGGGTTGACTGGCGGCCGGGTTTCTTCGTCGGAGTGCGACCGAATGTTTGTTGGGGTAGTCATGGGTGGGGCACATTCGCTGGGTCGGGAAATGAGCAGTAGCCTACCGGACACACTGCCATTTGTATAATATATATAAAGTTAATTTATTATATTTTTTAAATATGGCATCGATCGATTTGCGCCTGCTGCGCTATTTTGTCGCCGTGGCGGAAGAGGGACTGCTCACCCGGGCTGCGGCAAGGCTTGGCATTCAGCAGCCGCCGCTGAGCCAGCAGATCCGGCTGCTGGAGCGGGAGCTTGGCGTCACGCTGTTCCGCCGTTTGCCCAAAGGAATGGCGTTGACCGAGTGCGGACAGGTCTTTCTCGGCGAGGCCTACCAGATTCTCGAGCGCATGGCTGCGGGCATCGATCTTGTCCGTCGGGTCGCACAGGGAGAGATCGGCCGTCTGATGGTCGGGTTTACCGAGTCGGCATCACTGCATCCGCTCGTGCCCAGAGCATTGCGGCTGTTTCAAAGCCGGGAGCCCGGGGTCGCGCTGCATGCCGACGAACTCAATAGTCAGGATCTGATGCGCAGCCTGGATGAAAACAAACTCGATGCGGCATTTGTCCGTGCAGTTCCGGACGAGTCGTCGTTGGTGGTACTCGAGCAACTGCTGGTCGAGCCGATGGTGGTTGCCCTGCCGCAGGGCCACGCACTTGCCTGTGAGACGCGTGATTCGATCGCATTGTCCGAACTTTGCGGCGAACCGCTGGTCTTGACGCACCGGCCGAGCGGACCGGGTTTTTACGATGCGATCATCCTTGCCTGCCGGTCGGCCGGGTTTGCGCCGCGTATCGCTGTCGAGTCGCAGCGCAATCTGGTGTCGTTGAGCATGGTGGCCGCCGGCCTCGGTGTCGCCATCATGCCGGCATCGATGCGGCATGTCGGCATGGCCGGCGTGTCCTATCGCGAGTTGACCGGCGCCCCCGGTCTCGTCGCGCCGCTTTACCTTGCCTATCGGCAAGATACGGCCAACGGCGCCCTGTCCAACTTTATTCGCCATGCCCGACAATTGGCGCTTGAATGAATATTCTGACAGAATAGATTGCACTCGCGTTGCGAATCCGACTCCTGGCAGCCTGTGTGCCGTTTCTCATGTCGATCGGCCTGTCCGTGTATCTGTCGCGAACCGGATTCGTCGCCTGATTTGTCCATTACCCGGGTTTTTGCCATGTTCGGTGTCACGCATCTGCTTACCTATGTCCTCGGCGTCATTGCCATCGTGCTGGTGCCGGGACCCAATTCGATCTTCGTGCTGACCAATGCCGCCCGCAACGGTGTAAAAAGCGGCTATGGCGGAGCGCTGGGCGTATTCCTCGGCGATTCGACGCTGATGTCGTTGTCCGCGCTCGGCGCCGCGTCGGTGCTGCATGCCAATCTGCTGCTGTTCAATGTCGTGCGGCTGATCGGTGCGGCCTATCTGTGCTATCTCGGCGTCGGCATGCTGATCGGCTGTCTGCGCGGTTTCAAACGCGGCGAGGTCGGCGCGGCAAAACCGGTTGAGCAAACCGATGCCTCTCCTCAGGAGAAGACTTCCTTTGCCGGTAGCTGCCGCAAGGCATTGATGATCAGTCTGATCAATCCCAAGGCCATCCTGTTTTTCCTGTCGTTTTTCGTGCAATTCGTCGATCCGACTTATGCCTATCCGACAGTTAGCTTTCTGGTTCTCGGTGTGATTCTGCAGTTCTTCAGCATGTGCTATCTGAGCGTGCTGATCCTGGCCGGCGCCAGCCTGTCGAAAATGTTCTCGCGGCAAAGGCGACTCAAGGCGCTATTGCATGGCTTGATCGGTGGATTGTTCGTCAGCTTCGGCATCAGGCTCGCCGCGTAAGGCTGGATCATCCTGCCGTGAGCAGAGCAAGCGGACGGTTGCCATGCGGCAACCGTCCGCTTGTTTTTGGCCGACAGGCCCGGTTTAGTCCAGCCCGGGCAGTACGGGGGTGTTTTCTGCTGCAACAGCTTGCAACAGGCGTGGTTCGAGACCCAGTGCACGCAGAATGGTCGGCCCGACCTGTGTCATCTGCACCCGTTCGTTGACAGTCTGAGCTCCGTTCATGCCCGCATAGGCGACGATCAGACCGATATGGCTGTCGGTCGGGGCATTGCCGCCATGCTCGCCGTCCTTCTTCTTGCTTGATGTGTAGATCACCCCGGGGTTGGGCTGCACGATAATATCCGGTGTGCGGCCTGCCGCCGGGTCGCCAAACGCGCCGGCGAGTTCGGCCCCACTCAGGATATAGGCCTGCGGACCATCTGCGCAGATGCCGTTTGCCGTGCAATCGCGGTGAGCCTGCAATAGCTCGACAACAGCTTGCCGTTGCGCCGGTTCTTTGAGCCAGATCAGGCCGACGTCGTCGGTTTGTACGAAGCCCGTGCCGACAAAACCGGAGCCGTCGTTGGGGTTGCCGCTTCGGGTGTTGTTCTGGCCGTAATTGCCTTTGCCGTCGAGGATGGCGCTCGTCTGCAGCAATGTGGACAGGGTGTCGCCGTTTTTGACCAGCGTCGTATGATCGACCGGTGATTGGCCGTGTTTCGCCGTCACGATCAATACGGTCGATGTGTAAAGATCCTGTTGTTTCAGTTCCGCCACGATCTTGCCCAGCGCGTCGTCGACATAGCGGATGGCGGCCTCGACCTGACTGCCGGGTGAGAAGTCTGCATCGAGGTAGCCGCCGCCCTGTGCCACCGGCGCTTTCTGTGCAACGCTCAAGGTCTGGAAGTTGGTGCCGAACAGCGTAGGCACCGCAGTGTTTTGCATGCCGGAAGCGTCCTTGCCATCGATTTCGTTGAGAATGACCTGAACATGCAGATCATCGAATTTTTCCGTATGGCGGAACGTATCGGTGTAATCGCTGTTGGTCGCCGGGTCTAGCGCATTGATTTCGGTACGCGCGAGATCGTCGACGCCCTTGCCGGACGGCCCGTTGACCCAGTCGTAGGCCCAGGCATGTTTGTCGGCCCAGGCGGTGCGGGCGCCGGGCAGGTTTTGCTTGATGACTTCGAACACCGTGTTGGTCTTGATGTAGTCGTGCGGATAGACCGCTACGCAGCGGCCGTTGACGCGAGCATGGGGAATCGCTTGCTGATTGAATCCGCCGCCGCCGTCGAGGTGAGTCAGCGCGCCACCGTTTTCACCGTCGCGCCCGGTTGTCTCGTCGAAAACGACATTCCAGCCCTGCTGACCGGTGCACTGCGGATCGGTCGGCGCAAACAGCGTCCTGTCATAGGAAACGTCGTAAAACAGCCCCGTGCTTTTCGGTGACCCACCGGTCAGCATGGCGGCAAGTCCCGGAAAAGAGTCTGATAACCCGGGTGTATGGGCATCGGTATAGGTGACGCCGCTCGCGGCGAGTTGCGCCAGGTTTGGACAGGTTCTCTGTTCGACGCAGCGTGCCACATCCTGTTGATGCAGTCCGTCGATGCTTATCAGCAGGACGCGCCTCGCGCCGGCCAGCGCATCCGCGACGGCGGGGTGCATGACCGCCAGGGACAGTAGCAAGGCGCAGGCGCTCCTTCGGAAATGGGTTTGGGGCACATTGGTCATCGTTGGCCTCTGGTGGCAGATGGGTCGGCATGTTTCCGGGCAAGTCCGGGCCGAACCACTCTACGGGCCTGTTGTGATATGTTGATGACAATTGGGTGGGGCGTCCGATGATGCGCTCGCCAAAGTGAAAGCGGCCCACTTGCCCGGCCAGTTCACCGGCGGTCTGGTTAAGTCGTTCCGCCAGTTGACCGCTCAGATAGCCGTTGGTCTGCCCGCTGCAGTGATTGCAGTGATGCGTACTGGTCATGGCCGAGTTGACTTGCCCGGGCGATGGCCAGAATGGCGAAAGGGGTGGCAAGTAGCAGTAGCTTGAAGCGGACGCCAGGATTTGCATGCATCAGAACCTTCATGGGTTATGTTTATGTAATTTATTGGCCTATATAGGTAGTTGTTTATTCGCTTTCAAAGGTAAAACCTTCAGGGTGGACATGGTGAATCTTTGTTTTGGGCTTGTATAAAGTAACTGTGTTGGTTACACTGTCTCATATTGAGTGTCGAGTCATTGACCAAGGAGTCTCGTGTCCACATCTACCCGTTTCGCCGTGGCGATTCATATCTTGACCAGCATTACCCTGCGTCATGGTGAAGCAGTCCGTTCCGAGGATATTGCCCGTAGCGTCAATACCAATCCGACCGTGGTGCGGCGCATCCTCGGTGCGCTAGCGGCGGCAGGGCTGACGCAGGCGCAATTGGGGCAGGGTGGCGGCGCCTTGCTGGCGCGCGATGCCGCAGGCATCACGCTGCTCGATGTTTATCACGCGGTGGAAGAGCCGCCGTTTTTTGCGCTGCACCGTGCGCCGCCCAACCCGGACTGCCGGATTGGCCGTACGATCATTCCGGTTCTCGAAAGCGAGTTCGGCCGGTTGGGCGATGCGCTTGATGCCGCTTTGGCGCAGACCACACTGGCCGATATCGTGCGCCAGGTCGAGGACAGCGCCGGCGATTTGGCAGTGTGACCCCGGGAGGGGCACTGCCTGCTTTTTTTACGTTAATGTGTAACTGTGATTGTTATCCTGATACATATTGGCCATCGATGGCGATGGCACGGACATATTTTTGAAGGAGTCATGATGGACAACCCGGCATTTCACGCTTTCGCGCGCAAAGACAGCGAGCGCGCCCGCAAGACACGAATGGCGCCAACGCCCCCAGGCGGCAGGCGGCACCGAATCGCAATCTGAGTTTCCCGGCCGGGTGGTCGGGATGGAGAATCATCAATCATGGACCGCAAAACACCCATTGACCGTTATCGCAATATCGGCATCAGCGCGCATATCGACGCAGGCAAGACCACGCTTACCGAGCGCATCCTGTTTTATACCGGCGTCACGCACAAGATCGGCGAAGTGCACGAAGGCGCTGCGACCATGGACTGGATGGAACAAGAGCAGGAGCGTGGCATCACCATCACGTCCGCCGCGACGACAGTATTCTGGCGCGGCATGGACGGCCAGCGGAACGAGCACCGCATCAATATCATCGATACGCCCGGCCACGTCGATTTCACCATCGAGGTGGAACGTTCGATGCGGGTGCTCGACGGTGCGGTGATGGTGTACGACGCCGTCGGCGGCGTGCAGCCGCAATCCGAAACCGTCTGGCGTCAGGCGAACAAGTATCAGGTGCCGCGGCTTGCCTTCGTCAACAAGATGGACCGGGTCGGTGCCGACTTTCTGCGTGTGCAGCAGCAGATCGGCGAGCGTTTGCACGGCACAGCGGTGCCGGTGCAGCTGCCGCTGGGCGCCGAGGATGGCTTTCATGGCGTGATCGATCTGTTGCGCATGCGTGCCATCGTGTGGGACGACGCCAATCAGGGTGTGCATTTCCATGAGGAAGAGATTCCTGCCGCGCTGAGCGAAACAGCTGCGTTGTGGCGCGAGCGGATGATCGAGGCGGCTGCCGAGGGCAGTGCGGAGTTGCTGGAGAAATATCTCGACGGACAGGTGCTCGACGAGGCGGAAATCAGGCAGGGGCTGCGCGCGCGTACATTGCGCAACGAGATCGTGCCGATGCTGGCCGGCAGCGCGTTCAAAAACAAGGGCGTGCAAGCGCTACTGGACGCGGTGGTCGACTATCTGCCGTCGCCGGCCGACGTGCCGGCGATTGTCGGTCACGATGTCGGCGATCTGCCGCTGGAGCGTCATCCGCGCGACGATGAGCCGTTCTCCGCGCTGGCGTTCAAGATCATGACCGATCCCTTTGTCGGCCAACTGACTTTCTTCCGTGTCTATTCGGGGGTGGTGAAGAGCGGTGACATGCTGTTCAACCCGGTGAAGGGGCAGAAAGAACGGCTCGGCCGCATCTTGCAGATGCATGCCAATGAACGCAAGGAGATCAAGGAAGTGCGCGCCGGCGACATCGCCGCCGCCGTCGGGCTGAAAACCGTAACCACCGGCGACACGCTGTGTCCGCCGGATCAGGTGATCGTGCTTGAGCGAATGAATTTCCCCGAGCCGGTGATTGCCCAGGCGGTCGAGCCGAAGAGCAAGGCCGACCAGGAAAAGATGAGTCTGGCGCTGGGCCGTCTGGCGCAGGAGGACCCTTCGTTCCGCGTGCATACCGACAGCGAATCGGGGCAGACCATCATCGCCGGCATGGGTGAATTGCATCTGGAGATCCTGGTCGATCGCATGCGGCGCGAGTTTGGTGTCGAGGCCCAGGTCGGGCAGCCGCAAGTCGCCTACCGGGAAACCATCGGCAAGACGGTGCGGGAGGTGGAAGGCAAGTTCATCAAACAAAGCGGCGGCAAGGGGCAGTACGGCCATGTCGTGCTCAGCCTGGAACCGTTGCCGGCCGGAACCGGCTACGAATTCGTCGATGCCGTCAAGGGTGGCGTGGTGCCGCGCGAGTTCATTCCCGCTGTCGAACGGGGCGTGCGCGAATCGCTTGCCGCGGGGGTGCTGGCCGGTTATCCGGTGGTGGATGTGCGTGTGACGCTGACGTTCGGCTCCTACCATGATGTGGACTCGAACGAGAATGCTTTCCGCATGGCGGGCGCACTGGCGTTCAAGGATGGCTTGCGCCGGGCCGCGCCGCATCTGCTCGAACCGATGATGCACGTCGAAGTCGAGACGCCCGAGGATTTTCTCGGCAACGTGATCGGTGATCTGAATACGCGCCGCGGAGCGGTACAGGGCATGGAAGACGTGCCAGGTGGCGTCAAGCTGGTGCGGGCGCTGATGCCGCTGGCGAAAATGTTCGGCTATTCGACCACGCTGCGTTCGATGACCCAGGGCCGCGCGACTTACAGCATGGAGTTCAAGCATTACGCGGCCGTGCCGTCGGCTGTGCAGCAGCGCATGCAGTCTGTTGCACGGGTTTGATGTGTCGGGAGGTTCGCAAGGACCTCCCGTTCTTTTTTGCGACTTTCTCTCGCAGGACAGACGATTGCCCGGTCGGGAGCTTTTGACTAGGATGATTCCTGCCTTAATTTCAACACGGGCCCATATCATGCAAGGCAGTTTCAATGGTTTCTCTTCGCAAAGCCTGCAGTTCCTGACCCAGGTGCGGCAGGAAAACAGTAAAGAGTGGTTCGATGCGCATCGCGATATCTACGATCAGACGCTGCGCGAACCGTTTCAGGCGCTGGTGGAAACGCTGACAACCCCCATGCTGCTGATCGACGATCTGTTCGAAGTGCGACCGATGGTCGGCAAGACCATTTCGCGCATTTATCGCGATACACGCTTTTCGCGCGACAAATCGCGTTATCGCAGCAATATGTGGCTGATGTTCAAGCGTTACAAAAAGGACTGGATCGACGCGCCGAGCTATTTTTTCGAGCTGCACGCCGATGGCTGGCGTTTCGGTCTCGGCTATTACAGTGCGACGCGTACGACGATGGCACTTTTCCGTCAGTCTGTGCAGCAAGATCCCTCCCGGTTCCTGGAAGTTGCCAACTGCCTTGGTTCGACTTTCGAGCTGCACGGCGAGCGCTACAAGCGGTCGCAGATCAAGGGGCAAGCGGAAGCCTTGGCGCACTGGTGCGACCGCAAGTCGTTTGCCGTCATCGCCGACCGTCACGACATGAGCACTGCATTCGATCGCGGGCTTGCGACGAAGTTGGCGCAGGGGTTCGACCAGCTCGCACCGCTGTATCACTACCTGATGCGGATAGAAGCCGAGAAGAGGGCGGCGGCCCCGATGTCCTGAGCGCCCTTGCGGTTGACCTTCCTGCTGGCCGTCCCGACTGGTAATGCATAATTGATATTGCATCGGTCTGTGAATTACAATTTGCAAATTGTTTGTCATTGAGGCGGTGGCGGCGTTCAGGCGGCCACGCCCAATGGCAGCCGCTGCGACGGTGCGAACACGATACGGGCCGGGCAGACTGCCAGCGCGTCTTCCGGCATCCCGATTGATGATGGGGCAGTTAAGTTGAGATCATGATGAGCGCAGGACTATCACAGCGGAAATTCCTGGTGGTCGATGACCAGTTGCTGGTCCGGACGCTGGTGACGCAGGTGTTGCGGACGTTCGGCGTCAGGCAGGAAGCCCTCCTGCAGGCTGCCGACGGCAATCAGGCCTTGCATGTGCTGGCGGCACGTCATGTCGACTTGGTGTTGTGCGATCAGCAGATGTCGCCGGTCAACGGTCTCGATCTGCTCAAGGCCATCCGCTGCGGCCGTACCTGCTGCTCGGCCGATCTTCCCTTTGTTTTCCTGTCCGGACACCCCGAGCGCTCGACCATCATGGCGGCGGCCAACTTTCACGCCGACGGTTTTATCATCAAGCCGCCGCGGCCAAACGATATCGAAAAGAATCTGTTGCTCGCGCTGGAACGTAGCCGGCCGGCAGTCGACCCGTTCCGCTACCTGCTCATGCCGACCGGAACCGATTACGATCAGCGGCAATTTCCTGTTCTTCCCGTTCCGAAATCCGGTGCCGATCTACAGCGGCTGCTGTCGCTTTTCGAAGTCGACTATGAGCTCGAGTCGGTATCTGCCGGAGATATCCTGGCCAGGGCGCTGACCGATCGCCACGGTCGCATGCTGTTGCCGCAAGGGCTCAAGCTGCAAGGTTTCCACATCGAAACCCTGCGCAAGTTCGCCGGCCTGTACGGCATCGAGCAAGTGGCGATCGCCGCCTTGCCGCTCGATCAGATGATCATGTATCAGGAGTACTACGGTATCGAGCCATGAGCCCGCGCCACGGTCCCCCGTTTTTTCTATGACGAACAAATGGAAAAGGGCGGCCGATATTCCTATACATAACATGATGTGATTGAGTCGGGCTTTGCCCGGCAGCGGTGCTGTATCGCCGCGTGAACTTGATCGCCCTCTCTGTGCTGGGGTCATGCAAGGAAATCAGATGTTGGCCGACTTCTTTACCTCGGAAGCGCCGCTGTCGCTTTACATGCAAACCAGCTACAGCCCCGCTCTGGTTGCACTGTCCCTGCTCGTCGCCATTGTCACGTCCTGCCTGTCGTTGCAGATCGCCGGTGTTGCGCGCCAGGCAAAGGAACCATGGCTGCGCCAGGTGGCGCTGTGGTCCGGCTCGGTGGCCATGGGCGGTGGTATCTGGGCCATGCATTTCATCGGCATGCTGGCTTTTCGCCTCTGCAGCACGGTTCATTACGCCTTCTGGCCCACCTTTTTATCGATGCTGCCGGCGATCTTTGCCTCCTGGGTGGCCCTGCGCCTGTTGGCGCGTGAAGAGATCAGCGGGCTGCCGCTGATCTGTGGTGGCGTGCTGATGGGCGGCGGCATCGGTGTCATGCACTACAGTGGCATGGCGGCGATGAGGATGGCTCCGCTGTTGCGCTATGACCCGGCCTGGTTCGCCGTGTCGATCGTGCTGGCCGTTCTGCTGAGCACGCTGGCGCTATGGATCCGTTTCGGCCTGCACGGCACGCGCTTGAGCGCCACCCTGCGTGTTCTGCTTGGCGGCACGGTGATGGGCTGCGCGATCGCCTCGATGCACTATGCCGGCATGGCCGCCGCGCGTTTCGTCGGTGTCGCCGAACCCGGCTTTACCCCCTTGACCAATCAGAATGCCCATCTGGCGTTGGCGGTCACCCTGATGGTGCTGGCGCTCGGCGCGTTGATTTTCGGCGGCAATATGCTGCTGCGTTATCGTTTGCTCTATACAGCGGTGCTGGCGAATGAGGCCAAGCTGCAGGCCATCATGAACACCATGATCGACGGAATGGTCACCATCGACGCGTCCGGGACCATCCTGGGGGTCAATGCCGCGATCGAGCGGTTGTTCGGCTGGCGAGAGGAAGAGCTGCTTGGGCGCAATGTCCGTGTACTCATGGACGAACCGCACCGATCCCGTCATGACGGCTATCTGGCTGCCTATCTGTCGACCGGTGTGAAGCGCATCATCGGCTCGGCACGCGAGGTGGACGCCATGCGCAAGGACGGCAGCGTTTTCCCGATCCGCCTGGCTGTCGGCCGGGCCAACGTGCCGGGGCAGATCCTGTTCGTCGGCTGCATCACCGATATCAGCGAGAACAAGCGCATGGAGGGGGAGATCGCTGCCAGCGAGTTGCAGTTCCGCTCGCTGGTCGGCAATATTCCCGGCGTCACCTTCCGCTGTCATTGCGACGAGCCGTGGCGCAAGGTGTTCATCAGCGATGGCATCGAACCGTTATGTGGCTGGCCGAGCCGGTCCTTTGTCGAAGAGGGCAAGTCGGTATTCGAACTCGTACATCCGGACGATCGTGACCGGGTGCGGCAGTCGGTGATGCGGGCGCTCGACGCGCATCTGTCCTACGAGGTCGAATATCGCATCCAGCACCGTGACGGCGGCGAACGCTGGGTGCTGGAGCGCGCTTGCGGCGTTTACGATCAGAATGGCGAGCCTATCCTGATCGATGGCGTCATTCTCGACATGACGGCGTCCAAGCTGCGCAACGCCGAGTTTGAAAGCACGGTGCGGGCGCTCGACCGGGCGATGGCGGTGGTCACCTTCGACATGACGGGCACCATTCTCGCTGCCAACGACAATTTCCTCGCGCTGTGCGGTTATCCCCGTGCCGAGTTGATCGGCCAGCACCATTCGCTGTTTCGCCTCAACGACGATGCACTGGTCGCCGATGACGAAAGCGTGTGGCACGCACTGCGGCAAGGCGAGTCCCGCAGCGGCGAGTTTTGCCGCAAAACCAAGGATGACGAAATCCGCTGGGTCTACGTCTACTACAATCCCATGCTCGGGGCGGATGGGCTGCCCTGCAAGATCGTCGGCTTTGTCTTCGACCTGACCGAGCGCAAACGCATGGAGCTGTCGCTGCTCGAGGCCAAGAACCGTGCCGAGGCCGCCACTGCCGCCAAGAGTGCCTTCCTTGCCAATATGAGCCACGAGATCCGCACGCCGATGAATGCGATCATCGGCTATACCGATCTGCTGCTCGATTCGCCGTTGCAAGGCGAGACGCGCCAATATCTGGAAACCATCGGCCAGGCGGCACACAGTCTGCTTGGCCTGATCGACGATATTCTGGATGCCGCCAAGCTCGAGCACGGCTCGATGGAACTCGAGCAGCAGCCGTTTTCCCTGCCGCAGGTCTGTCAGATGGCGATCGATGTGCTGCGATTGAGTGCGAGGTCAAAAAAACTGGCGCTCACTTATACATTCGCGGCCGGTCTCCACGAGGTGTATGTCGGCGATGCATTCCGTCTGCGTCAGGTGCTGCTCAATCTGCTAGGCAATGCGATCAAGTTCACCGAGCGTGGCGAAGTCGCCCTGATGGTGGCGGCGGAGGGCGACGACGTGGTGTTGACCATCCGGGATACCGGCATCGGCATGACGGCCGCCACGATCAGCCGGATTTTCTCCCCTTTTGTCCAGGCCGATGCGTCGACCGTACGCCGCTTCGGCGGTACCGGACTCGGCACGACCATTTCGCGCCAGTTGGTGGAAAGGATGGGGGGCAAGATCGAGGTGAGCAGTGTGCCCGGGCAGGGCAGCGTGTTCCGCATCGTATTGCCATTGCCGGCCGGCACGCAACCGCCGGCCAATGTCGTGCGTCCGGCCGAGGGAGGAATGACGCTGCCCGAACTCGACATCCTGATCGTCGATGATGTGCCGCAAAACCTGAAGTTGATCCAGATCGTTCTCAACCGCAAAGGGCACAAGACCTGGCTTGCCGGTGATGGCGAAGAGGCGCTGGCGATGGTTCGCAGCCGTGCCTTCGATGTGATTCTGATGGATGTGCAAATGCCGCAGATGGACGGACTGACCGCCTGCCGGCTGATTCATGAGTTCGAAACCGGTGCGGGAAGGGCGCAAACCCCGGTTTTTGCGCTGACGGCCAGTGTGTTGCAGGAAGATCGAGCCGCTGCCGCCGAGGTAGGAATGGTCGGCTTCGTCTCCAAGCCGATCAACATTCATGCGCTGGAGGCCGAACTGGGGCGCGTACTGTTTCCCGTCGCATCCGCCCCGCCGGCCTGATCCGGCCTCCGCCCATGCTGAGACCGGCAGGCCGCGCGCGGCCTGCCCGGGGCTTACTCCAATGCCTGCCTCAGGTCGGCGAGCAGGTCGGCCGTGGCTTCTATGCCTACCGACAGTCGAATCAGATTGTCTCCAATGCCGAGTGCCTCGCGCCGCGCAACCGGAATGGATGCGTGCGTCATGGCGGCCGGCACGCAAACCAGGCTTTCCACGCCCCCCAGACTCTCTGCCAGGGTGAACAGACGCAGCTTGGCCAATACGGCTTTTACCGCGCCAGCATCGCCGTCGAGATAAAACGACACGATGCCGCCGCTGTGCTTCATCTGCCGTCGGGCCAGCACATGTTGCGGATGGGAGGGCAGCCCCGGATAGAGCACCCCGGATACGCGCGGATGCTGTTCCAGCGCTTCGGCGATGCACTGCGCGCTTTGACTGTGTTGTGCGACGCGCAATGCCAGCGTGCGGATGCCGCGCAGGGCAAGGAAGCTGGAGAACGGATCCAGTACGGCGCCGATGGCATTTTGCAGATAGCCTAGCCGTTCCTCCAGCGCCGGCCGGCCTGGGGCAACTACGGCAACCCCGGCGACGATATCCGAGTGGCCATTGAGATATTTGGTTGCCGAGTGCACGACGATGTCGAAGCCGAAGCGCAGTGGCTGCTGGATGGCCGGCGAGGCAAAGGTATTGTCGGCAACGGCGAGCAGGCCGTTTTGTTTGGCAATGGCTGCGATGTGTTCCAGATCGGCCAGGCGGTTGAGCGGATTGGTCGGCGTTTCGACCCAGATCATGCGCGTGTCGGGACGGATGGCCTGTTGCAGTGCAGCGACGTCATCGGGCGCGACATAGCTGACGCTCAGTCCCGCCGAATGACTGCGCACCTGATCGAGCAAGCGGACCGTGCCGCCGTAGAGGTCGTTGACCGCGACGATATGGCTTTGCTGCGGCAGCAACTCCAGCACCGTGGCGATGGCAGCCAGACCTGAGGCGAAGCCATAGCCGCGGCTGCCGCCTTCAAGCTCCGCGACGGCTTTCTCGAAGGCTTCGCGGGTCGGATTTTGCGAGCGGGAATACTCATAGCCGCTATGTTCGCCAGGCGCGTACTGTTTGAACGTGGACGTGGCATAGATGGGCGGAATGACTGCGCCGAACGGGTCGGCATGGGCGCCGGCCGTGACGGCCAGGGTTTGGAAGTCTTGTGACATGGTGGACCTCTGCTGGCGGATTCAGTGGGTGCGACGGGCAATTTGCTGCCAGTGGATGAGCAGATCGTTCTGGGTGATCAGCCCCAGATAGCGCGGTCCATCCATGACCAGTGCGATATAGCCCTCATTGAAAATGTGCAACAGGCGTTCGAACGATGCATCCGGCGTAATGGATTCGATCTTGCTGCTCATCGCCGACGATACCGGCAGGTGGAAGTTGTCCGGTTCGCCGTGCACCGACATCAGGATGTCCCATTCGTCGATGATGCCGATGATGCGGTCCTGATCGAAGACCGGCAGTTGCGACATGTCGTGCAGCCGCATGCGCTGATAGACCGCCGACAACGGTTCCTGCTGCGTGCATGTGACGCTCTGGCCCCTGTCATGGCGGCGGGCGATCAGGTCGGTGATGTGTCCGCTTGGTTGCGGGCGGTGAATGCCCTGATCGAATAGCCAGTAGTCGTCGTACATCTTTGACAAATACTTGTTGCCGCTATCGCACACCAGTGTCACCACGCGCTTGGGTTCCGTCTGGGCGCGGCAATACTGCAGCGCGGCGGCCAGCAGCGTACCGGTCGATGATCCGCCGAGCACGCCTTCCTGGTTGAGCAGGCTGCGCGCCGCGTCGAAACTTTGCGTATCGCTGATCCGGTAGGCGTGGCCGACAAGATCCAACCTGGCGAGCGGCGGGATGAAGTCTTCGCCGATGCCCTCGACCAGCCAGCTTCCGGCTTCACCGTAGTGGCCGAATTCGACCTGGTCAGCCAGCACCGAGCCGATCGGATCGGCAAGGATGAGCTCGGTGTGCGGCGAGACGCGGGCGAAGAAATTGCCGAGTCCGGTCAAGGTGCCGCTCGAACCGACCCCGACCACCACCGCATCGACGCGCTGTTCGAGTTGCGCCCAGATTTCCGGGCCGGTGCCGGTCTCGTGGGCATACGGGTTGGCCGGGTTGTTGAACTGGTCGATGAAGAGCGCACCGGGCGTGCGTGCGGCAATGCTCGCCGCCAGGTCCTGATAGTACTCGGGGTGGCCTTTGCCGACGTCGGAGCGGGTCAGCCTGACTTCCGCGCCGAGGGCCCTGAGGTGCAAGATCTTTTCCTTGCTCATCTTGTCCGGCACGACCAGCAGCAGCCGGTAGCCCTTTTGCGCGGCCACCAGCGCGAGGCCGAGGCCGGTATTGCCGGCGGTCGCCTCGACCAGCGTGGCGCCGGGTTCAAGCCGTCCATCGCGTTCGGCCGCCTCGATCATGGCCAGGGCGACCCGGTCCTTGATCGATCCGCCCGGATTCTGGTTTTCGAGCTTCAGGAACAGCTCGCACGGGCCGGTATCCAGATGGCGTGCTTTGAGCATCGGCGTGTTGCCGATCATGTCCAGGACCGAAGTGGTCGACTTCGGCCGGATGTCTTCTTTCGTCAGGCAGGTACTCATGGTTGTCCTCGTAGTCGCCGGCGAGGCGAAGCGCCGGCGCGTGATCGTGAATGAGGATGACCGGGGGCTTGGTGCCACTGCTTATTCCGGTCGGGAATGCAGCGCTAACGCTAACATCTTATATTGCTTTGAGCAATATCAAAATGTTTTATAATAATAAAATAGAATATGTAATCAAGATTTGTGATGTCCCTGTTTGCCTTGTAAATAATGCTTTTGTCTTGAAGATATGATTTTATTATTCGTTTTAAATGTTATTTTTGGTTATTAATAAATCAATTTTTATAATTAAATGAGATAAAAAGTGTTGTTAGACTAGGGGGATCGAGAACAGGCAACAAGATCGCCAAGGAGTCCTCCCGTGAAACGCACCGTACTGACAACCCTGCTTGCACTTGCCACGCTGGCGTCACCGCTCTCTCTGGCCGCGACGCCGCCCAATACCCTGGTGGTGGCTCAGGCCATCGACGACATCATCAGCCTCGACCCGGCGGAAGGGTACGAACTGACCAGCGTGCAGGCGCTCAACAGCCTGTACCAGCGGCTGGTGCAGCCTGATCCCGCCCATCCGGCCACGTTGCGGCCGGCACTGGCGAGCCGCTGGCAGCCGACTGCGGATGGCCGCGGCCTGCTGTTTACCCTGCGGCATGGCGCCCGCTTTGCGTCGCAAAATCCGCTGCGGCCGGAAGATGTGGTGTTCTCCCTGTCACGGGCGGTGAAACTCAACAAGGCGCCGGCATTCATCCTCAATGAGCTGGGCTGGAAGGCCGACAATGTCGACAGCTACCTGCGCAAGGCAGGGGCGGATCAGGTTGAAGTGCGCTGGCCGGCCAAGGTCGGCCCGGCATTTGCGCTGAGTATCCTTTCTTCGCCGGTGGCATCGATCGTCGACCAGAAAACGGCGCTGGCCAACGCGCAGGGCGGCGACGAAGGCAATACCTGGCTGAAAACCCATTCCGCCGGCAGTGGTCCGTTCAAGATCCGCAGTTATCAACCGCATGAAGCGCTGGTGCTCGATGCCAACCCGACCTCGCCAGGCGGCGCGCCGAAACTGCGTGCGGTGATCTTGAAAAATGTTGCCGATGCCGCTTCGCGACGACTGTTGATCGAGCAGGGGGACGCCGATATCGCCCGTGATCTGGGCGTCGATCAGATCGCGTCGCTGCAGGGCAAGCCGGGTGTTCGCGTGCAGTCGATTCCCTCCGCCGCAATCGACTACCTGGCGTTCAATATCGCCAATAACGATAATCCGGCGCTGAAGAACCCGGCGTTATGGCAGGCGGCGCGCTGGCTGGTCGATTATCAGGGCGTGGCCAACAAGCTGCTCAAGGGCCAGTTCCTGGTGCACCAGTCCTTTTTGCCGCAGGGCTTCCCGGCCGCGCTCGACGACAACCCCTACAAGTACGATCCGACCCGGGCGCGCGCCATTCTCGCCAAGGCCGGGCTGAAGAACGTCACCATCAAGGTGGATGTGTTCAATCAACCGCCGTTCCTCAATATCGCCCAATCGCTGCAAGCGAGTTTCGCCGCGGCCGGAATCCGTCTCGAACTGGTACCGGCCGTCGGCAGCCAGGTGTATGCCAAGGTGCGTGCGCGGCAACAGCAGGCGGTATTCCTGAGCTGGACACCGGATTATTTTGACCCGCATACCAATGCGAGCGCTTTTGCGATCAACCGCGACGACGGCGTCAAGACGCTGGCCTGGCGTTCCGGCTGGACGATTCCCGCGCTGAGCGACAAGACGGATGCCGCGGTCGCCGAGGTCAATCCGGCCAGGCGCGCCAGGCTCTACCAGGAGATCCAGCGCGAAGTACAGCGTAATTCCCCGTTTGTCGTCGCCTTCCAGGCGCGCGAGCAGCTGGTGCTGCGCAGCAACGTCAAAGGCTATGTGCAGGGGCTTAATGCGGACATGGTCTATTTCGATAAAGTCGTGAAATGATCCGCCGCTTTCCCCCGTGCCAGCGCGCTCGCCGGGCGGCGGGCGCGCTGGCTTCGCTGCTGCTGACACTGTTCGGCTTGTTGTTGTTTACATTCCTGCTGGCGCACCTGGCGCCGATCGATCCGGCCCTGCAGGTGGTCGGCGATCATGCCAGCGAGGCCAGCTATGCTGCAGCCCGGCACGGACTGGGGCTCGATCAATCGCTGCCGCGACAGTTTGTCCATTATGTCTGGCGCTTGATGCATGGCGATCTGGGCATTTCGCGTTCCACCGGACAACCGGTGGCCAGCGATCTGTTGCAGGCGTTTCCCGCCACGCTCGAACTGGCGACCGTCGCCATGCTGGGCGGCGGTCTGGGCGGCCTCGGGCTGGCGCTCCTGGCTGCACGGCATCCCGGCGGCTGGAGTGATCGTCTGGCGCGCGTCATCGCCATTTTCGGCTATTCGGTGCCGATCTTCTGGCTCGGCCTGATCGGTCTGTTGCTGTTCTATGCGCGCTGGCACTGGGCCGCAGGGCCGGGGCGGGTTGACGACATCTTCCTCTATACCAGGCCGGCCGGCAGTGGCCTGCTGCTGTTTGACAGCCTCCGTGCCGGTGACGGCGAATTGTTGCGCAACGTCATCGCCCACCTGTGGTTGCCGGCCACGGTACTGGCGCTCAACTCGCTTGCCGGGGTGGCGCGGGTGATGCGCGCGGCGCTGCTTGAAGAGTTGCACAAGGAGTATGTGACCGGTGCGCGGGCTCGCGGCAGCGGCGAATGGCGCATTGTCTGCCGTCATGTGTTGCCGAATACCGCCGGCATGCTGGTGACCGTGCTGGCGCTGAGTTACGCCAGTCTGCTCGAAGGGGCGGTGCTGACCGAGACGGTCTTCGCCTGGCCGGGAATCGGCCGCTATCTGACCACGGCGTTGTTTGCTGCCGATACGCCGGCCATTCTGGGCGCCACGCTGGTGATCGGCCTCTGTTTTGTCCTGCTCAATATGCTGGCCGATGTACTGGCCCGCCTGCTTGATCCGAGAACCCGATGAACGATTCAATCGAAACCCTGGCGGCGACGGCTCCTCGTCGTGCCGACAGTAGCGGTGGACGCCGTCTGCCGCGTTCTTTGCTGCTGGGCGGCGGCATGGCCGTGCTGCTGCTGGCGCTTGCCCTGTCGGCCCCGTGGCTGGCGCCATACGACCCAAATCTGCAGCAATTGGGGGCGCGGCTGCTGCCGCCTTCGGCCCTGTACCCGTTCGGAACCGATGGCTTCGGCCGCGATGTCTTTTCCCGCGTGCTGTTCGGCGTACGCCCGACCCTGTTGCTGGTGTCCATTGTCGTGTTGCTGACCATGCCGTTCGGGCTTGCGGTGGGCATCGTTGCCGGCATGGCCGGCGGCTGGGTCGAAACGCTGCTGATGCGCGCGACCGACCTCGTGCTGGCGTTGCCGAAGCTGGTGCTGGCGCTGGCACTGGTGGCAACGCTCGGCCCGGGGGGCGTGAAGGGCGCGCTGGCGCTGGCCTTGACCGCCTGGCCGGTCTATGCGCGCCAGGCGCGCGCCGAAACGCGGCTGCTGCGCAACAGCGACTATCTGGCCGCCGCACGCATGCTCGATATTCGCGGCTTGCGCTTGTGTTTCGGGCATGTCCTGCCCATGTGCCTGCCGACCGCCGTCGTGCGTGCCGCTCTCGATCTCGGGGGCATGATCCTTGCCATTGCCGGGCTGGGTTTCCTCGGGCTCGGGGTGCAGCCGCCAACGGCGGAGTGGGGGGCGATGGTGGCCGACGGCAGTGCAGTGATTTTCGATCAATGGTGGGTTGCCATGGCGCCGGGCTGCGCCATTCTGCTGGCGAGCCTGGCGTTCAATCTGCTTGGCGACGGCCTGCGCGACTGGTTGGATCCGCGCCATGAATGATTTTGCCCCGTCAGAAAACAGGCTGCCACCATTGCTGGAGGTGCAGCATCTATCGGTCTCGGTCGCGCGCGGTGCCGGCTGGCAACCGCTGGTGCGCGATGTCGGCTTCCGTCTCGACGGCGGGTTGTCCGCGCTGGTCGGCGAGTCGGGCTCGGGGAAGAGCATGACGGCGCGTGCACTGCTGGGTTTGACGTCGCCGGGCTGTCGCATCGATGCCGCAACACTGTCCTTGCGCGGGCAGGAACTGCGCACGGCGAGTCCGGCGCAATGGGCACGTTTGCGTGGCTGCCATCTCGGACTTGTGCAACAGGATCCCCGTTATGCGCTCAATCCGGTGCGGAGCGTCAGCTGGCAAGTCGAGGAAGGACTGCGGCTGCATCAGCGTGGGCTGGGGCGTGCCGAACGGCGCGAGCGGGTCGCCGCCATCTTGTCAGCTGTCGGCCTGGATCCCGTGCGACGGCTGCTCGACGCCTACCCGCATGAGCTGTCCGGCGGCATGGGGCAGCGGGTGATGCTGGCGGCAAGCCTGATTTGCGAGCCCGAATTGTTGATCGCCGACGAACCGACCTCGGCACTCGATGCATCGCTGCGCGACCAGATCCTCGATCTGATTGCACGACTCGCCGCCGAGCGGCGGATGACGGTGCTGGTCATCAGTCACGATTTGCCGCTGGTGGCACGCTACTGCGGCCAGGTGCTGGTCATGCGCAATGGTGAATTGCTCGAAACGCTGCCGGCCGATCGTCTGGCCGAAGCCACTCACCCGTATACGCGCATGCTGTGGCGCTGCCAGCCTTCGGCTGCAACCTACGGCCAGATGCTGCCGGTCATGGATGAAGGGGAATGGCAATGAGCGACATTCTGTCCTTGCGCAATGTCACGATCCGCCACCGGGCCGGCGCGCATGCGCCGCAGGCAGTGAGCGGTGCCGATCTGCGCATTGCCAACGGAGAGATTTTTGGCCTGTTGGGCCCTTCTGGTTGCGGCAAATCGACCTTGTTGCGGGTTGTGGCCGGCCTGAACCGCTTCTGGAGCGGAGAAATGCGCTTGTTGTCGCAACCGGTCAAGCCTGGTTCCCCGCTGCGTGGTGTCTTGCGGCAACAGGTACAGATGGTGTTCCAGGATCCGTATGCGTCGCTGCATCCGCGTCATACCATCGGCCGGGCGCTTGCCGAACCGTTGCGCCGCTTGGGTGAGCGCCACCCGGTCGAGCAGGCCGCGGCGGCATTGTCCCGGGTCGGGCTCCTGCCGGCGTTGCTCGAGCGTTATCCGCACCAGTTGTCCGGCGGCCAGCGGCAGCGGGTGGCGATTGCGCGTGCCCTGCTGACGCAGCCCAAACTGCTGTTGCTGGACGAACCGACTTCCGCACTCGACAAGTCGGTGCAGGCCGGCATCCTCAATGTGCTCAGCCGGCTGCGTGCGGAGACGGGAACGACGTTGCTGCTGGTGAGCCACGATGCCGATGTGATCGGCCACCTGTGCGACCGGGCGGCCTGGATGAATGAAGGCAGACTTGGGCCGGCGCTGGACCGTGCCGCCATGGTCGCTGCCTTGCCGCACCGGCACGTGGCCGGCATGGAACCTGGAGAAAAAACATGAGTGGAGGCTGGATTGACCGGCAGCGGGCAAGTCGTTTGCTTGAGCAGAGCGGACTTGACGCACTGGTGATCGCCGAGCCCGGAGCGTTTGAATATGCTACCGGGTTGAGCCAGGGTGTGGCCGGCCTGTTCCGGCTTTGCGCTGGTTCCGGCCGATCCCGGCCTGCCGATCGGTGTGGTGGTCGGCGATTTGTTCGCAGAACCGTTCCGTCATGGCGATGCAGGCTTCGTGGTGCGGGCGCATCCGCTGTGGATCGAAACCGCGCGCGTTGCCCATGTCGAAGGTGGCGATGTCGCCGCGGCAATTTCGGCCGACTGGGCCGGGCGGCGCAGCCGCGATTTCGCCCGGCCGGCGACCTTCGATCTCAAGTTGGCGCTGGCCGAGCTCAAGCAGTTGCTCGCCGCGCAGGGTTTGCTGCGTGCCAGGCTCGGTTTCGACCTGGATTTCGTGCCCGGCACCGATTTTCTGCAAATCCGCAATGCCTTGCCCAACGCTCTGGTGCTGAACGGATCTTCGGTGTTGGCCCGCTTGCGCATGGTCAAGCATGGGCAGGAAATCGAGCGCCTGCGTCTGGCTGCCGCTTTGTCCGATGCCGGGCTGGGCGCTCTGGCGTCCGGTGCCCGGGTTGGCGCATCGTGCCAGGATCTGGTACGGCTGTTCCGGGACGGGGTGGCGGCGGCCTCTGCCCGTCATGGCGTGGCCGTGCCGCCAAGCTGGGAATATGTCTCGATCGGTGCCGAACCATGGGGGGCGGGCTGTCTGCTTGGTGACGGTGATATCGTGAAAGCGGATGTCGGCTGCGTGATCGACGGATTTTCCTCCGACACCTCACGCAATTTCGTGCAGGGCGAACCGACGTTGGCCCAGCGGCAGCTGCATCGCATACTCGAGCAGGCTTTTGCCGTCGGTCTGTCCCAGATCGGCCCCGGATTGCCGTTGGCCGGAGTGCATCGCGCCGTCACGCGCAGCTTGCGCGAAAGCGGCCTGCAGGGCTTCAGCCGTGGTCATTTCGGTCACAGCCTTGGCCAGGGAGCGTTCTGCGAGCAGTGGCCGTTTTTGTCTGCCGATAGCGACCTGGTCTTCGAGGCGAATATGGTGATGGCGTTCGAAGTGCCGATTTATGTAGATGGTGTCGGCGGTTTCAATATCGAGGATCAGCTACTGATCACGGAGCAGGGGGTGGAGTTGATGAACCATCTGCCGCGAGATCTGCAGCCCTTGGGTGCGGACAGTCTATACACACCCAAGGGCCCGCTTGTTGCGCTTCCGGCTTGACGCGGCGTGGTCAGGGATAGGTCTGGATCTTGCTGAAGATCCGCATGGTAAGCAGCCCCAGCAGACCGATCGCCACGGCGAGCATCACCATGCCCCAGCGCGACGAGTGCAGCAGTCCGAGCATGAAGACCGGCAGCAGGCTCGATCCGAGCGAATAGGTCATGTTGTAGGTCAGCGAGATGCCGGTGACTTTCAGCTTGGCCGGAAACAGCTGCACGATGACCGACGGTACGGCGCCGATCACGCCGCTCGACAGGCAGGCGACCATGTAGCTGACGAGAATGACGGCCGGGCTGGCGCCGAACGATGCGCACAACAGTGTGATGCCGAACGTCAGCAGGACGCTGTAGATGCCAACCGTCTTCCATGCCCCCAGCCGGTCGGAGAGCAGTCCGGCGACCACGCAGCCGACATTCATGAACAGGATGGCGACGCAGCTGATGCGGAAGGTCGTGCCGGCGTCCAGTTCGTAGAACTTTTGCAGCGCGATCGGTGTGACGACCACCATCGTGATCACCGCCGAGGTGAGGATGATGGTCAGCAGGATCGAGGGAATGGCCGATGCACCGTGATGCTTGACGATGCCGGCCACCGGCAGCTGTTCGGCCAGCGTCTTGTTTTTCTGCATGGCGAGAAAGACCGGCGTTTCACGCAGCCAGCGGCGCAGCCACACGGCGATGAAGCCGAATACGCCGCCGATCAGGAACGGTACCCGCCAGGCCCAGCTATGGACTTCGGCCGGGGTGTAGACGCTGGTCAGGATGGCGACGGTGAGCGCGGCGAGCATATAGCCGAACGTCAGGCCGGCCTGCAGCAGGCCTAGCGCATAGCCGCGCCGCTTGATCGGCACGTGTTCGGCGACGAACACCCACGCATTGGGGACTTCACCGCCGAGCGCCGCGCCCTGGACCAGTCGCGCGAGCAGCAGCAGCAGCGGAGCGAAGTAGCCGATATGGGCGTAGGTGGGAATCAGCCCGATGGCGAGGCATGGCAGCGCCATGAACAACACCGTGAAGTTGAACATCACCTTGCGGCCGAGCAGGTCCGAATAATGGGCAAGCAACAATCCGCCAGCCGGCCGGGCCAGATAGCCGACCGAGAAAATGGCCAGGCTTTGCATCAGCCGCAGCCATTGCGGCACGTCGGGCGGAAAGAATACATCGGCGATCGTGACCGACAGGAAAACGAAAATGATGAAGTCGTAGACTTCGAGCGCGCCGCCCAAAATCGACAGGAAGATGATCTTGTAATCGTTAATGGTCAGTAATGCCGGCTTGCTAGCTGTCTGCATTGGCAGCCTCTGTCCCTAGGGATGCGGAAGGAGTGCAGGATACGCCAATTCGACACCGGCGCGCGTCTCGGCGCGCCGGTCGGTGCATGTCCGAAAGGACAGTGCGGCAGCCTTTTGCGATGTTGCCGCCGTTTCTGCCTGGCTAGTGCATTGATCTGCCGACCGGGCTGCGGCTTTTTTTTCAACTACTTGGCAGGCTTTTGCGTACCTCGCCACTTGCCGCGATGTCGGGCGGGTGGGTTGCGGATGACGGCTGTTGCAAGTTTTCTACAAGTCCGACGCAGGAAAAGACGCTACTTGCGACATGGTTATGGCGCAGGTAAACGGTGTTTCCGGTGGCCTGGCCGATTTCATCCGCGGTCAACGCGCAGGCCGATCAGTTGTCCTGGCTGAAGATTTCCCGCAATACGCTGTCGAGGTCACGCAACTCTTCGCTGCTTACTTCCAGCTCGTCCATGGCAAGGGCCGCCCCCTGTTCTGCGCTGCCGTTAGTGCCTTGCCCCATGTAGTGCTGGATGAATATGTCGCTGAGAATACTCAGCGCGATCAAGCGCCGAATCGGTAACTCCCACTGTGATGACATGAGTACGCTGTGGTCGTGGTGCAGTTGGATGGCGGCGACAACTTCGTCCGGCAATTGCCAGTTGCGTGCCAGCAGGGCGCCGATGACAGCGTGGTTGGTACCGTAATGCTCGTCTTCGATTTCGGCCAGCGACCTGTGCGGCTTTGCCTGGGCCAGTTTGAGCACTTGCGGGTAATCGTCGAACCGTTCCATCAACAAGGGCATGCCGAGGTCGGCGAACAGCCCGAAGCTTCTGGCGAGGTCGGGCGAGCCGGCCCGAAGTTCCCGTGCCAGATAGGCCATGGCGGTCGAACGCAGGGACGACTGCTCCCAGAAATTGGTCAGTTCGAAGTTCTTGCCCTGGAACGACTGCTTGACCAGAAAACCGCCGGCGAGCAGCGTCACCTGATTCAGCCCCAGCCGTGTCAACGCTGCCTCGATGGTTTCCACTTTGCGTACACAGCGGAAGAAGGCCGAATTGACGGTTTTCATGAAGGCGCCGGCGAGGGCGACATCTTTCTCGACCACCCGTGCGACCAGCTTGAGGTTGGGTTCGGGACGATCCAGTTCGCATTGCAGGTCGCTCAGCAGGCTGGGGCGCGGCGGGATGGGAATCGACGCGACGAGCATGTCGACATCGGTTCTATCCAGACTTGAGATCAACGAGTCAAGATGGGGCATCGGGTACTCCGGGCGTGTCGAGGCGGGGATGGAGGATTGCAGGTATTAATCACGGTATAGATGACATTTGAATTGCAATCAAATTGTTCAAGCCTGGTATCGTAATTTTAAAGCGCCACCGGTTTCACGTCCTCTTGCTGTCCTCCGACGGTGGCTTTTGGCGGTGTCTGCCATGCCGCGGCAAAGCTTGTCTGTCCTGCTGCCAGCCGGTCGATCAGTTCGACTGCTGCTGCGTTGCCGCCATGATCGTCCAGCCAGCGGCTGGTTGCGCATGCCGCCTTGGCGTACAGCCGTGTATCGCGCAGCGCCATCCGGTTCCATTCGAATGGTCCTCCCGGCAAAGCCGATGGCGAGGGCGGCGGCACCAGGCAGCGAGTCGCCGTGCCTGGCGGCCCCAGATAGCGCCTGTCGTCCGAGGCGATCATCGCGATGCCCTCGTTGAACCATACCGGAACCGTTTGACAAAGAAATTTCAACCAGCCGATGCGGTGCAGCATTTCGTTCATCGACAGCTCGTGTGCCGCGATGACCGGGTCGGTGCCGCGCGGCGACAGGATGGCGAGAACGTCGAGGATGGACATGCCTTTGCGCCGGCCTCCACCGAGGCGTCGGAAACAGGCCTCGCTGCGACAGACCAGAATGCGCGGCGATGCGCGTGTCCTTCCCCAGAATCGGCGCACGCGCTGTTGCCCCGCGGTGATGCGGGCAAGGATGACCGCGCTGTCCTGCGGCGACGCATTGCCTTCGATATAGATATCGTCCGCCGCCCGCGTGAAGCCGTAGCGGGTCGGGAAGAAGGCCGCGAGCGCCGCGGGCAGTGTCAGCGCCAGGGTGGCGATGCCGATAGTCAGGAGCACGGCCGCGGTCAGTAACACGGTCCTGGTGGTGCGGGTGGCGATGAACATTGTGTCGTTATCGCAATTGGCTGCTGTTCAGTCGACCATTACGGGGCGGCGCGTTTTCTGGCTACCAGAAGGACGCCGGATACCGGCGCCTCCAGCTCGACACGGATCTGTACCGGACGGATTTCTACCATGTCGAAGCCGGCCTCGCGATAGCAGGTCTGCAAATAGTCGCGGCTATGGCAGTAGCGGCCGCTGGGGGTGATCGCGTAGCCCGTCTTGACCTCGTCCCGGCTTTCCGTGGTGGCGATCAGCCATCCCCCAGGAAGCAACCTGCTGGACAGCGCCCGCAGCAGTGGTCGGAGGCTGCCGAAATAGTTGTAGGTATCTGCCGATACTGCGAGATCGAAGCTGGTGTCGGTGTGAGTCAGGAATTCGACGATTTCCTGCTTGACCAGTTGTTGATAGCGTTTTTTCTCTTCGGCGAGCGCGAGGCTCTTGCCCGAAAGGTCGACGCCGAGCAGATGGCGCGCATGGCGGGCGAGGTATTGGCCGCACAGGCCGGTGCCGCAGCCGGCGTCGAGGATGGACATCGCTCCTGTCGGGCCGGCGATGTCGTCGACCACCTCGCCGATGAGCTGCGGGATGTGGTAGGACAGCGTGCCGGTCATTTTGCTGTCGAACTGGCCTGCCGCCTGATCGAACACCGTCTCCAGATAGGCATCTGAAGCCCGCTCCGGTACATCCTTGCCGGTACAGGCCGCCAGCATGTGGGTGGCGACCGGGTGCCCCGGATCGTCTTGCAGCCAGCTGCTGTAGATCTGTGCCGCTTCCTCGATGCGCCCCAGCACGTAGTAGGCGGTGCCGAGCGCCTGTGGCGATTTTTCTGGCGAGGGACGGGCGACGAAGGCGCTACAGAAACTGCGTGCCGCGTCGAGCGGTCGACCGAGCTGCGTTTGCGCCTGGCCGAGATTGTTGAGTGCATCTTCGAAACCGCTGTCCAGATACACGGCATTGGCAAAGCACTGCTCTGCCTCGGCGACGAGCGTTTGCTGCATCAGCATGGCGCCGAGATTGTTCCAGGCGATGGCGAGCTGCGGGTCGAGCTCGACGGCAGTGAAAAAGGCGCTGACCGCTGCTTCGCGATGGCCGAGCGCGGCGAGCAGATTGCCGTAGTCGTTGTGCCAGTCGGCCCGGCCCGGCTGTGCCGCGATCGAGCGTTCGATGTGGCTCAGCGCGTCGTCGGTCTTGCCCTGCTGGTAAAGCAGGATGCCGAGGAAGTGGTGGGCGGCCGCGTGATCCGGAACCTGTGTCAGCGCGGCTCGATACTGTTCGGCCGCTTCATCGAGGCAACCGGCGCATTGTGTTTCGACCGCGCGCCTGACCAGGTCGTCTGCCATGGTTTGCCTGTCTGGTTGGGTCTGTGCGGTCAAATCGTCCTCCGTCGGTCGGATGGTTCTGCGAAAAAAGGCGGCGCCGGCAATGCTTGCCGGTCGAGACCCGAATTGCGGAGTGTACCATCAGCCGCCGGCCGGGCGGGGCCAGAGTGTCGCGGCGCCGACACGAAAGTTTCCCGGTCGGCAGCGCGACGGCGAGGCGACAAATGGTGACCGATGGCGACGGGACGCACAAAACCGCCAGACAGACGGGATGCGGGCCGTCTGGCGGTGCTGGCATGTCGACACGATCCAACATCAAACGATGTGCTGGAAGCGGTCTCCCCAACGATTCAAAGCTGGATCGTCGTCTGCGCGAGCCGGGCAGCGCTCGTGAGGCAGTCTGGTTTTGCGTTCCACAAAACAGCCGCACAGCGTGCATACACTCCGGTCTTCGACGCCGATCTTGGCGATCCGATAGTCGAGCCGGTCAGGCGGCCCCCCCAGATGCGGGCATGCCTTGCATGCCGCCAGGCGGGCCGACCGTTGGGCGTCGTCCAGTTTTCGGAAGCCCTGCCTCGACCAGGACAGCATGGACGAGGCGAGGTGTCTGGCCAGCTGCGTCGTGGAGTGTGTTTCCGGCGCATCCGCATAACGGGCATCGATGGCCGGTGCATGCTCGATCAGATCGCGCAACAGGTTCGGCGCGCGCCGGGCGCGGAACAGGAAGCGCCGGAAGCGCGGATCGTACAAAGCGGCTCTTGCCGCCTTGTGCGGCAGGGGTTGGGCCAGACCGAGCTCGTCGGCCAGTTGGCGCGCGTACTCGGCTACGGTTGGGAACACTTTGAGCACTCCGGTTGGTCGACATCATGCATGGCGGTTTCGAACGTGTTGATCCGGCAGGCATGGCTGGGGTATTTGCGCCCCAGCGAATCAAGTGGCGTATCCTGCGGCGCATGGCTGGCATGCAGGTGGAAGTAGGCATAGGTTTCCTTGATCTGGGCGATGGCCTTTTTCAGCTGATCAAAGTAATCGGTGCCGAACCACATGCGGCGCAAGACAATGGATGCCCCCCACCAGTCTGCCTCGCCTTCGCAGGTGACGCCGGAGGGGGCGACATCAGGGCGACCATCCAGGTGGCCGATCTCGTGGGCGATGGCCAGGGCAACGGCCTGAATGTCGAATGCCTCGATACGCGCCAGGCCGCCTTGCAACAAGACATGCCTGGACTGATCCAGCGAGTCGACCCATGAGTAGCTGTTGGGGTCGCGGCTGAACCAGTCAAAATGGAAGGTGATGTCGGGGTAAGCCGGTTTGAATAGAATATTGAGCAGGTAAACGCACATTTCCCTGGCCAGCGCATCGTTATAGGGTTTCTTCGGCGCAAACATGCGCAGGAACAGCGCTTCGCCCTTCGGGTAAAAACTGCTGGCGTACGGCGGGATTTCCACTTCCGAATGCGAGGCCGGTGTGAAGTAGCCGTTACCGACCTGGCGCACGGGTTCTTCATGCGGGGCCAGCAACTTGTGGTGGTTGGCATCGATCCACTCCTGCGAGCCGATGATCGGCGGCTGGGCGCCCTTGTAGGCGGGGGTCCGGTAATAGACGAACTGCTCCACCGCGAAGTCGCCGGTGACGACGCCGTTGGTCACCACCAGGTGATTGTTCAAATCCGGGTCAGGCATGCCGTCGACGGTGGAGAACTCCCAGAACTCTCCTTCGTAGGTGCCCCATTTCAACTCCATGATGGGCACCGCGTTGCCATGGCGGTCTACCAGTTCGGACTCGAGCGATAGTGCCTCGGCGGCCGTCAGCGTGCCGTTTTTCAGCATGAACGGGTGGCTCATGGTTACACACGCCTCGCGCTCCTTGCCGTCGATGCGGTAGCGCAGGTACACCGCGTGTTCGACCCGGCCTTCCTTGGAATGTGATACGACCTGAACCGTCTGGGGCCTGAATTTCAGATCGCGCCCGGCGGCCAGTACCTTTGTCTGATGCTCGACGATGTCTTCGACCTTGACGACCTGGTCCTGGTCGTCGATGGTGACCAGCGCGCCGCGGCCCAGACAACTGCAGATGCAGTAGCAGGTTACGTCATCCACTTCGAACAGGATCTTATCGCCAGTATCCTTTTTCAGATCATGGCAATTGGCGTCAATCTTGGGTTTCTTCTTCGAGCAATAACCCGGGACAATGGTGCTGCATTCATTGATCGACATGGGGAACTCCTGGTTGCTAGCGAAACTGAGCCGAATGGGCTCACCGGCCGACCAGCCCGTTGCGGGCCGGTCGGCAATGGGGCATGCGGAGATGTGGCCAGGTGTGGTTCTCGTATGGCCCGCGTTCAATCGGGGATTTCGTAATAGGCTCGCATATAGGTCATGAAGTGCTGCTTGAGCATGTCTCTCTCGGCCGCGACCTTGGCGCCCCAGACCGGATCGGCGGCCAGTGTGTCGAGCAGTGCGTCGGCCTTGCGGCTGACGGTCGGCATCGGGTTCCCTGCGGTGGCGGTTTGCAGACGGTTGATCAGCCAGCCATTGGCCGTCAGGCTGGCCGCATCGGGACGGCGGGCGTTGCGCGGCTGTGACAGCGCGGTTTGCTGCGTCAGCGGGACGCGCGCCACGTAGGTGACGCGATGCAGTACCCGCCAGACCTCGTTCGGGCGGAACAATGCCTGTTGCAACGCAGCGGCATCCGGATCGATCGTGTGCGCATACGGGCCGGTGCGGTGTAGCCAGTCCTGATCGACGATGCCCTTGAAATCTTCGAAATTGCGTTTGGTCGGCGCGAGATAAAAACTCATGAAGCGGTATTGCTTGACCTTGCCGGGCGAGGGGGTGTCGCTATAGATGGGGTCGCTCTCGCTGCCGCTGATGGTGCCGATGAAACTTTCGCCGTTGGCGGTCAGGTTCATCTGGAATCCGGCGTTTTCGGTGACCGACTTGCTGGCGTGCGTGATGATGTGCCCGCCGAACATGGCATCCAGTTCGAAGTAGCCGCCCTTGCGGAAGGTGGTCGAGAACGTCGGGCCTGCCATGCCGCTGAACGAATAGCTGCCGCCGGTAACCATCTGGCGGGAAACCGTGAATTGTTCTTCCTCGGTATAGAGCCCGCCCTGTGCCGTCCATACATATGAGTTGACCATGTTGCGCCGGCCTCTGCGGCGCAACCATTCTTCCGAAGAAATCGCCTTGCGCTCGGAGATGCCCATCAGTACGTTGGCGATATCGTTATTGGCATCGCCGATATCGCCGGGTTGGAAATTGACCGCATTGGTGCGGCGTCCGATCGAGCCGGCAGAGAAATTATCGAATTCGCGCGCACTTTGCGCGTGTTCCCGATCGATCAATTGTTTCAGGGCGTACGCTTCGAGCGGTTTGAAATAGCTGCCGTGCTCGCCGGGGGTGAGGTAACGGTAGTCCTTGTCGGGCTCGAAACCGATCCAGCCGTCCAGCGTGCCGTTTTTCGCATAACGCGGGTCCAGCTTGAACATGATGATGTTGATGTCTTGCGGGATGTCCGGGCTCGGCCGCAGCGAGTAGGTCACCAGGGCGCCGCTGCCGCGCAGGCGCAGCGCATACATGTCTGCCGTGCCGGACAGCACCAGCGCATAGCCGGTATTGTCGGGAAAGAACAGCCGCCCGACGCCATTGTCGATTTTGTAACTGTTTTCCTGCCAGGTGCCGCGCGCTTCGACCTGCTTGATGCGCAACTGGAGCGAGTCGCTGTTGATCGCTCCTTCGTTGAGCCAGCCAAGCGAGTTGCTGAAGCTGCTGGACATGCCGATATTGCTGATGAAGCCGAACAGCAGGGTCGAGACGACCACTCCGCCGGCATCGACCTCTTCCTCCCAGCGGAAGCCAAGCGAGGCGTTGACGTTCATGTCGAAGCCGGTATCGCGCGACGCAGTGTAGCTGTAGTTGATGCCGGCGCTTTCGTTCAGCGTCAGGGTGCTGGCGTTGTTATACCCATTGGGTGTTCCCGGATAGAGCTTGAGATTTTCCGCCGGCAGTGGTGGCGGCCCTTCGATGTAACCGATCAGGCTCGGGTTGGTCTGGACCTGGCCGACAAACTGTACGTCGAGGTCGCCGATGGCCAGGCTGGCGGTCAGCTCCAGCTGCCGGGTTTGCGGCAGCAGCGCATAGGCGCGTTGGTAGACCGCCAGCAGATTGCCATAGGCATCGGTCTGCATGTCGCCATAGGCGCAGGCTCCACAGGCAAAATTCGACAGCAGCGGGGCGAAGGGCGCGTTGCCGCCGTTGTCGATGCGGATGCCGGCCAGATCGATGCTGACAGGGACATCGGACAGCATCCAGGGCGCCGTGCCGGCCGGGCCGACCCAACGGCCGTTGCTGCCCATGCCGGTGGCGTCGCCCACGATGCGGCCCGAGCCATCCGAAATCGGCCAATAGCCCGCCAGTCCGCTCGCATTGGGCGCCAGCGGCACATTCATGCAGTTACGGATCTGGGCCGGTGTCCGTTGCGTGTTCCAGACGCGGACTTCGTTCAGGCGGCCGGTGAAGGCGTTGAACAGGGCACCGTCCTTGCGCGATGCGCCGATGGTGGCTTGCGGGTCGCCGTAGATCACCGGATCGAACGGTTCCGTGAGCAGTGCGGCGGTCACGCCGTTGATCAGGATGGTCCAGCCTGCCTTGAAGGTTGTCCTGATCCACATCATGTCGGCGGCCGCATCGCTCAGCTGCAGCGACGCATCGCGGATCGACGCGTTGTTCTGGCTTTTCGAATCGAAGGCGACCCGGCCTTTGCCGGTGAGAAAATCCCATTCGCTGACGAGCCCCTGGGCGTTGTCCTCCAATGGCCTGGCGCGGAAATATTCGATCTGCCAATTCATCCGCCCTTGATTCCAGAGACGGAGGTCGTCGATCGCGCCCTGCAGATAGTATTCATGATCGCCGGAGCCAAGCATGAGCGCGGCATCAGAAACCACGATCGGGTCGGTGACGCGTTCAAAGGCTTCGAGTTGGCCGTTGAGCAGGATCTTTTGTGCAAACGCGCCTTTTTCGATGCGCACGAAACTGCCATTGAACAAGGTGCCGCCGGCCGCGCCGACCAGGTCCATCACCGCTGTGCCGTACATGTCCTGGCAGGGCCAATAGCCGGCCAGACCTTTCTCGCTGGCTGCCAGCGGTTGCTGGATCTTTTGCCTGACCTCGTCCAGCGATAGGCGGCGATTCCACAGACTGACTTCGTTGATGGTGCCGACGAACCCCTGCTCGAAGACTGCATTGTTGCCGATCAGGAAAGCCCCCGGCTTGTCGTCGCCCGGTGCTTGCAATGTGCCGGATGCTGCCGCTAGCGTCTCCGCCGTGCTACCGGCTCTGTCGGCAACCGACTGGCCGTCGATATAGATGTCGATGCTGCCGGCGCTGTACACCCCGGCGACATGTATCCAGTCGTTGGGGCGTAACTTGCGTTTGGATTTGACGCTGTATACCTGCCCGTTGACGATGCATTTGAACGCCGGGCAGCCATTGCTCAAGGTCAGAATCATGACCGGTTGCTGACCGGGGTCGATGCTTTGAAACAGCATCTGGGTTGTGGTGCGGAAGTTGCCGTCACTGCGAATCCACATCATCACCGAAACTTCCGTTTGCGGCGGGTTTTCCACCATCGGCAAGCTGATGTACGTCTTCTTGCCGTCGAATTTCACGGCTGTCTGCGGCTTGGATGACACATCGTAGATGGCTGCGACATGGTGCCAGACCCCCGTGGTCAAGGCAGACCCGGATTGGATGGTCTTTTCTACCGCTTTCGTCGCCGTGCTCTGATTGACGCGGAAATTCAGCTTGCCGTCCGACGCTACGTAGAACGACCAACTGAGATCTGCGGTCCGGCTGGATTTCGACAGGATGCATTGCTGCGTACCCAGTTTGTCCAGGCGTATCCAGGCTTCCAGCGTTACGGCCTCGGTACTGCTCAGGCTGCGGTCGTTTCCGGCGTTCAGGTAGCGGCTGCCGCCCAGCTGCAGGCCGTAATCGGTCGCGTAGGAGGCTGCCACATGGCTCCATTGGCCATTCATGGGCAGGGTCGATTTGCTGGTGCGTTGTACATCGTCCTTGGCGGCGATGATCTGACCTTGCCGGTTGACCAGCAGGGCATAGCGGACATCCTTGTCCTGTCCTGTGCGCTTGTTGAAGACCCAGATGGTCGAAGGTTCCGGCTGCTGGCTGTCGATGGGGGCAAGCCAGGCTTCGATCGCGACATCGCCGCTGGCTTCCAGCGTGCCGTGGTACTTGGCCATCTGGTCACTATCGAAAATGCGGATATACGAACCCAATTCCCGATTGTCCAGGGTGAGACGGGGCGGGTAGGCCAGCCAGCGTTGATCGGCGCCACTCATCATCCGGCATACCCGTCCTGGTTCGCTGTCGGTCGCCTGGACCATTGCGGTGTACCCATTGCCGGGATTGTCGAGCGGGGAAACGCTGAAGATCGACGAACCGATGCCGGCCGCAGGATGCGGACCGTGCATGATGCCGCTTTCCGTGACGCTGACCGCCAGATAGTCGTAGACGATGCTTGCGTCGGCGGCAGCGCTGCTGCCTTTTTGTTCTGCATCGCCATTGAGGACGGCGACGAAGAGGTTGGCGGCGCGCGGTACGTCGGGCCAGATCTCGGTGCGCCCGCCCGGGCAGGTGAAGGTTACGGTCGCCAGTTGCGTGTTTTTGGCGTTCGGCTTGATCTGGATGCTCTGCATTGTCGCCGGTGCATTCATCCAGGCGCCCGGATGACGGGCGACGAAGGTGATGGCGCCGGATTCTGCCTCGTCCGGTTTGGCCGGATCGCCCGCCTGCCATGCGCCGGCAAGTTCGGTACAGTTGCTGGTCGTGCTCAACAGGACGGTGTGCAGGCCTGCGCCGGCGGGATCGGCATAGTAAAGGTGCAGCAGGCCATCTCCGCCATCGACAATGTTGGGCGCCACCCGGGTCTTGGCGCTTTCCAACAGGCCGCAGCAAGTGCTCAGACCGTTGTCGTCCCATGCCGTCGGCTGCCAGGACGGCTGTCGCGGTGCGTCCGAGCTCACCCATGCTGCGCCGCGCAATATGCCGTCAGCGGCACTGCCGCTGGCCGCCTGATTGAGCAGTGCGCTGAAACGCCTGTCGTCGTCCGGTTCGTTGCAAGGCCAGTAACCGGCCAGTGCGGCCCAGGCAGGATTGTCCTTGGCGATCGGCTGGTTCATCTCCGCGATGATTTCTGCCGTGGTGCGCACGACGCGCCAGAGGCGGATCTCGTTCAAGGTGCCTTCGATACCGTTAATTCCACCCATCATCCAGCCTGCATCCGGCGGGTCGGGTTGGGGCAGCGGCTCGCAGTCGGTGGCGCCCGGCTGTCCGTTGATATGGATCGCTGCGCTGGAGGTCCCGTCGAAGCTGAATGCCAGGTGATACCAGTAGCCCGGCGTCAGGGCTGCATCTGCCGCCACCGACGCTTTGTCGCCGACCATGAACACGGGCACGCCGTCTTGCAATGCAATGCAACATGGGTGCGTTGCCGTACTGCTTTGCAGCAGGAATTGCAAACCGTCGGTACTGGCAAGCTGCAGCCATAGCTCCAGCGTAAACGCGCCTGGCGCAGTGATCAGGTCTGGCATCGCGACCGAGCGGTTGCAGGGCGGGAACAGTCCGAGGCCGGTGATCGATGGCGGCAGCGGCGGCACGGGCAACTGCTCGGGCACCCGCGCGCAGCGGCCATCCTGGCCGATGCCGCTGTCGATCAGCGCGATGCGGCCGTCGGTTCCCACCGGAATTACCTGCAGGCAGCGCAGCGCCCGCTTTTGCAATGTTGCACGGCCATACTCGTCCATCAGCCGTTCTTGCCGGTTATAGAGTACGAGCGACGGGCCGGCGCTGGGTGCGAGCGATGCGCCGGTCTTGTCGATCAGCCGGAATCGCTGTTCCGGCATGACCTTGCCGGTCTGGACATCGATCGAGTCGTCCAGATCGAACAGCCCGTCGTCGGCGCGGGCAATCGAATAGATGGTCACCCCTCCGTCGGCATTGCACAGCAGGATATGCCAGCGGGTCACGCTGGGGAGGTCGGTCGGCAGTATCGTGACCTTGAACCAGCCGTTGCGGACATCTTGCAGAAAGCACAGATCGAGCGTCGGCTCGATGAATGTCTGCTGGTTCATGTCTTGCGTGCCGAAAGTGTCTTTGCGATCGAGCGGAATGTCCGGGTCGCGGCTGCGGCGGAATCTGACCTCCGGGATTTTGCATAGCCGCACGGCCGTGTCGTCGAAATAGAACCGGTCCACATAAATCGAGCCATTGCTCGATTGCCTGAATAGGTAGACATAGTTGTCGTCGGCGCAGACCTGGAACGCTACATCAGGAACAGCGGGTTTCCCGGCCCCCATGTCGACCGATACGAGGCGAAATCCCACCGGACGGAGTTCGGTCGGGAAATCCAGTGTTTCGAAATCTTTCCAGCTGGCGTCGGTGCTGCTCTGCGTCGACTGCATCAATACCGAATAGCCGATCTGTGGCTGGCCGTCGCTTGCGCTTCGCGCCGCGAAGGCAATGACATGTCCATTGCAAGTGATGATCTGCGGGTATTTGAAGGTCGATGCGTCCTGCAGCGCGATGGAAAGACTGTTTGGATTGCTCGCATGGTGGAGATAACTGTCCGGTTGCGAGGACTGCCGTTGGTGAGGGGCTTGCATGGCGGACTGATCTCCTTAACGCGTGCATTGAAAGATCGAAGCGGCGAAAGACGGTCTGGTTCAGGTCGGCGCTGGTGGCAATGCGTTTTCAATTGTGCGGAGCGTCAACTCAAGTACGGCGGCTTCCAGCAGTGCGTCGGATTCCGCCCAGTAATCCGTATTGCAATAGCGTTGGTACGCACCGAGCAGTGCGTCACGATCGACCAGACCGAGCGCGGCCAGTCTCGATTCGCCGAACAGTCCTGCAATCAGTTCGCGCGCATCCTGGCGCAGGGTCTGGTCGATCAGCGGGGTGAAGCTTTCCGGAATCTCCGGGCGGTAGACACTGACGGGCAAGCCGGCGGATTGCAGATAGTTGCGTTGCAATCTGCGTTCACGGCGCCATTCGACCGGCAGGCTGCGGCAGAATTTCACCAGTTCTGGGGTGGCATACGGGTAGAGCGGCCAGATGCCCGCGCGCAGATAAACCGCGGTGCCAGCCTGTGCGGCTTCGAAATAGCTGCTCTCCGCTGCGCCTGCCGGCGCCGGATCCAGCTTGTCGCTTGTGTCGAGCACGGCCTGCACGGCTTGCGGTGTCAGAAAACCGGGCAGCGCATCATTATCGGCCGGGGTGTCCGGATGCGGTCCGGTTTCGCTCCAGAGCAATGTGGAGATTTCGTCGCCGCCGATACCGGTCAGGATCGAGTGTGCGCCGTCTCGCCGCGCCTGCAGCAGCAGCGCGCCAAAGGCTTCGTGGTAGTACTCGCCCCATGGCACGATCAGGTCTTGCGGCGCACGCCGGGCCTGGCTGAATGGCGCGAAACGGATCGCATCCAGCGCGGTATCGCGAGCCGAGATCAAGTCGGTGATCGCTCGCCGCCGGGCCGCTTGGATCTGTCCGGTCTCGCCGGGCACGATCAGCCCATAGGTGCGCAGCGGGACGTCGCTCCCTTTGCTGGCGATCATGGCGACGACCGCGCTGTCCAGCCCGCCGCTCAATTCTGCGGCGACGGCTTGGTCTTGCCGACCTGACCAGCGGCCGATACTCGCGCCCAGCAGCTGTTCGAACATGGCGGGAACATCGGCCGTGTCCACGGTCTGTCTGGGGTAGGTGAAGGGGATGGCGGGCGGGTAGTCGATGCGCACGTCGCTGCCGGGCGCCCAGGCAGCGCTGGCGCGCTCGGTCAGCATGTGAATGTCCGGGAACAGGGTCGTGCGCGAGTAGGGCGTACCCAGTCGCGCCAGCAGGTAGGCCATTCGACCAAAATCCACGGGTGCCCGCCTATACGGATACAGGCGGGCGACATCCCAGTCTCCGCGCAGCGTGCCGGGCTCGGCAATCAGACACAGCGGTGCCGTCGCCCATCCTCCGCTATACAGTTTGATCGGGGTTTGCTCAGTCGGGCTGCAGACGAGGATTACGATGTTGAGCGGCCATTTCTGTATTTCGATGAGTTGTGCGTCCAATGCCTGGTCCGCCAGCTCGATGTCGCTCAAGTCGGTTGTTGTGCCTCCACCCATTTTTTCCCTCACCACAAAGGCGCTTCTGCGGTCGGTGCGCAATAGGAACGCTTCGAGTGCTGGGTGGGCGTAGGGGGTGACGTGGCTGTGGCCTGCGGTCCAACCGCTGCCGCTGGCGAACCAGGGCAGGGTCAGACTGCTGGCATCAATGGTGAATGTCAGCATGGCAGGTCCTGATCAACCGCCATCTTTCTGCTTGCGACTGTCTTTCCCGCCGGGGGCTTTGACACTGCTGCGCTTGCCGCCGCTGTCGCCGGTGCCGGTTTTTTTGGTGACGGCATTGCTGTCATCGCCGGAGGCGTGCAATACGCCATCCGCACCGGCGGCTTCGAACAGATGCTCGAAGCGCGGCAGCTGAAAACGATCGGGTACTGCTGAAATAGTCGTTTGCATACATCAACTCCTAATGAGTGAGTGTCACGGAATCATGCGAGAACAAAGACAGGGAAGGTTGCTGCTGGCATTGACCGGTAATGATTTGGTTGTAATACAACATTAACCTAAGCATTTGAATGTCATATGCATTGTGCAATATAGGCGGTGTTTTTGAGTATTCAATAGGATTTTTACGCGTATGTCCTAGCGATCAGGTGACGACGACGTTTTGTGATGCGGAAAAACATGACAGATGCAGTGCCGGACTGCGGGGAATCGAGCGCATTCACCCGGGGATATGCGCCTTGTCGGCGGAGGTAGGGCGGCTATTTTTGCCGCGGCTGGAAATCGAGTGCGACCGAGTTGATGCAGTAGCGCTCGCCGGTCGGCTGCGGGCCGTCGTCGAAAACATGGCCGAGGTGGGCATCGCAGCGTGCGCAGCGTACTTCGGTACGGAGCATGCCGTGCGAACGGTCTTCCAGACGGTTAATGGCCCCATCGGCCGCCTGTTCCCAGAAGCTTGGCCAGCCGCAGCCGGCATCGAACTTGGTGTCGGCGTGAAACAGCAGCGCGCCGCAGCAGATGCAGTGGTAATCGCCCGCTTCGGTGCGCCGGTAGTGTTCCCCGCTGAACGGTTGCTCCGTGCCGCCGCGCCGTGTGACGCGGAAAGCTTCCGGGCCAAGTTCGTTCAGCCATTCGGCATCGGTTTTTTGCATGGCTATGCTCCATGATTACAGTTCGTCAAGACTGGCGCCGCTCAGGTGTGATTCGTCCGCCCAGCAGTCCAGGCTCCATTCTCCGTTGTCGTGGCGTATCCAGTTGAGCGCGGCGTTGGGAATGGGGAAATCTCGCGGACGAGAGAGCGGGACCTTGCCTGCCAGTCGATATGCGATATCGAGCACGCCGCCGTGGCTGACGATCAGTACGGTTTCACCCGGGTGGCGCAGTGCAGCGGCGGCGAGGAAGTCGTGTACTCGCCGGCTGAAAACGGCCAGACTTTCGCCGCTTCCCGGTACATAGGCCGGGTCGCGCGATTTGAATTGCCGGTAGGCATCGGGCATGCGTATTTCGGCTTCGGCGTAGGTCATGCCCTGAAAAAAGCCGAAGTTCCGTTCCCGCAGTTTGGGTGTGGCGATGGCCGCAAGCCCGTTGTGCTGCGCGATGGCTGCCGCGGTTTGTTGCGCACGGGCCAGATCGCTGGCGTACAGCGCCGCGAAGCGCTGTCCGGCATGCGCCAATGCGCGGCTGAGTCGCTCGGCCTGGGCGCGGCCGGTGTTGTTGAGCGTGGTGTCGATCTGGCCTTGCAGCCGGCGTTCGATATTCCAGTCGGTTTCGCCGTGGCGCACCAGGCAGAAGCGGGTCGTCGAGGCATTGTTCATCGCTGGTGTATGGTCCTTGCGCTACGGCATCAGAGAATGCCAACGCCCGAAATGTCGCGGGCGAGGTTGGCGGCGTGGTTGTCGGTCATCGCGCCGATGAAGTCGAGGATGCGCATATAGGCGGCGTACAGGCTTGGCTGGGTTTCCCCTCCATGCTCCATCAGCCCTAGCGCTAGATTTTCCCGCGTCGACAGCGCATCGCGCCCGCGGGTGTGCAGGGTGTGGATTGCCGGTACCAGCGCGTCGAGCAGGATGCCCAGGCAAGGATAGGATGCCAGCTCGGTCACCAGCTTGGTGTGATGGCGGTAGACGCGGGTGCTGGCGAGATCCTTCGCCTGGATCAGGGCTTCCTGCACTGCCGGCGCGCACATATTGAGCAGATCTTTGGCCGGAAAGTCGCCGCCGAGCAGCGAGTCGTGGTGCAGCATGAATTTTTCCGCCACATCGCTGACGCAGCGACCGACGGCGATACCGCGCAACATCGCGCATTTTTGCCGCACATCCTGGATTTCCCAAACCCGACCGTATTCGGCAAAGCCGGCGAACAGGGTTTCGAATTCCTTAACGTTGAGGATGCCGATTTCCACCGCGTCTTCGAGATCGAGAATGGCGTAGCAGATGTCGTCGGCAGCTTCCATCAGGTAGGACAGCGGATGACGAGCCCAAATGCCGTCCTGTTTGGCCACCAGGCCGAGTTCGGCGGCGATGCGCTCGAAATAGGGGCGTTCGGTTTGATAGATATTGAATTTGCCGCTTCTGCGCGCAGCTGGGGCGGCGCTGGTCCACGGATATTTGATCAGGGTGCCGATTGCGGCCGAGGTCAGCCGCATGCCGCCTTCGCCGGCATACATCTCGAGACTGCCGACCATGCGCAGGCTGTGTGCGTTGCCTTCATAGGTCTGGATGTCGTGGCGTTCCACCGGAGCGAGCGGGTCGAGGTAGCGCGCGTGTTCCGGGCGGCGAAACCAGTCGCGCAGCGCATCTTCGCCGGTATGTCCGAATGGCGGATTGCCGATGTCGTGGGCGAGGCAGGCGACCTGCACCACGGCGCCGATATCGTGCGGCGTGTAGCTGGGCGGCAGGATGCCGGCATGCAACATCATCATGCCGACCCGGTTGCCGAGGCTGCGGCCGACGCTGGCCACTTCCACGCTGTGGGTGAGGCGGTTGTGCGTGTGGTCGTTGCGTGCGAGCGGGTGGACCTGGGTCTTGCGGCCGAGGCGACGGAACGCACTGGAAAAGACCACCCGGTCGTGGTCGATGTGAAAGTCGGTACGAAGGCCGGGGCTGCCTTCCTCGGTGGCCGGCGTGCGGGTTTCCTTGACGGTGTCTTGCGAAACCTTGAAGCGTCGGGTCGAGAGCAGCTGCTCCCACTGCATGCGCGCAGAATCAGACATGGCCAGGCTGCATGTTGATGGTTAATGTCACGATGATAGCAGCTTGGCGGCCGTCGTGATCGTTATGCTTGAAGCGGTGTCAATGGTGATGGTGAGTCGGGGTTGTCTTGTAGCCGATCACACCGCCGACAGCGGCTCCGCCCAGGGTCGCCACCGGGTCGCCTTCGGTCAGCACTGCACCGATCACGGCGCCGGCGGTGGCGCCGACCGCCGTGTTGCGTTGGCGGTGATTCATGCCGGCACAGGCGGAAAGTGCCGCGGCGACAAACAGGATGGACAGCGGGGGCAGTATTTTTGTCATACAAAAATCTCATTCAACATTTGTTAATCGTATTGATAGAGACTTTTTTGACTAGGAAAGTTCCGAGTGTTACGGCCGCCGTGCGGCAAGTTGGCGCTCGAAAAAGCCGAGCAGACGGCTGGGTAACCAGTCGATGCGACCCGGAAAACGTCCGGTGATGAAGCCGGCATGGCCTCCGTGGCGGGGAAATTCGAGTTCGACCTGCGGCGAGACTTCAGCCTGTTCCGGCAGGACTTCGTCGGGCAGGAACGGATCGTTGCGCGCGTTGATGATCAGCGTCGGACGGGCGATGGTGCCGAGGCGTTGCTTGCTGCTGGCGCTGCGCCAGTAAGCGGCGGCGCTCTGGTAGCCGTGCATCGGCGCGGTGACCAGGTGGTCGAAGGCGCCGAAAGTGGCGGCGCGCCGCAGTTGGCCGCCATCGAACAGTCCGGGATGGAGGGCAAGCTGGCTAAAAGCCTTGCGCTTGAGCGTGCTCATGAACATGCGGGTATAGATCAGCTTGCCGAGCCCGCGGTCGAGGCGCCGGCTTGCCGCGGTAAGGTCCAGCGGTACTGACACTGCTGCAGCGGCCAGCGGCAGGGCATCGGCGCCGTCCTCGCCCAGATAGTTGAGCAGCATGCTGCCGCCCAGCGAGACGCCGGCGGCGAAAAGACGCGGCCGGTTTGCGGCAAGGCGGTGCAGTATCCAGCGGATTTCGGCGGCATCGCCGGCGTGGTAGGCGCGCGTCTGGGTGTTTTCGACGCCGCCGCAGCCACGGAAATGCGGGACCACGCCGTTCCAGCCGCGCGCAGCGACGCATTGCATCAGTGCGCGCGCATAGTGGCTGTCGCTGCTGCCTTCCAGGCCGTGGAACAACACCACCAGCGGTGCCGTGGCGTCGGCGCCATCGACGAAGTCGAGCGCGATGCGGCCGCCGTCGGGCGTGTCCCAGTATTCGCGCCGATAGGGCGGCCGCCGGGTTCGCACCAAGAGTGCCGGCCAGATGGTCTGGGCATGCCCGCCGGGCAGCCAGCGCGGAGCGCGGTAGCTCATGGTGCCGGTCGTTGTGCCGACTTGGGGCGGAAGGCCTTGATCACTTCTGCATTGGTTTCGATGTACGGGCCACCGATGAGATCGATGCAATAGGGCACCGCGGCAAAAATGCCCGCAACGGCGGCGGAGTCCGGGTTGCCGGCGATGCCTTGCAGCGTTTCGCGGATTGCCTTGGGCTGGCCGGGCAGGTTAAGGATCAGCGCCTGGCCGCGGATGACGCCGACCTGCCGCGACAGGATGGCGGTGGGTACGAAGCGCAGGCTGATCTGGCGCATCTGTTCCCCGAAGCCCGGCATCAGACGGTCGGCCACGGCCAGCGTCGCGTCCGGCGTGACGTCGCGCGGTGCCGGGCCGGTGCCGCCGGTCGTCAGGACGAGATGGCAGCCGGCACGGTCGACGAGCTCGATCAGTGTCGCTTCGATCTGTGCCTGTTCGTCGGGGATCAGACGGGTTTCCAGTTCGTGCGGCGTGACGAGCGCTTCGGCAAGCCATTCGCTGAGCGCCGGCAGGCCCTTGTCCTCGTAAACGCCGCCGGATGCGCGGTCGGAGACTGAGACGAGTCCGATTTTGAGCGTCATGCGTCGTTTCCTTCTTCTGTCTGTCCGGTCGGTAGCCCCGGCTCCGGGATAATGTCCTTGACCGTCTGGAACACCTGGCGGAAATGCTTGGGGGGGCGTGCCTCGTCGCGCTCCTTGCGGGCATTGCGGATCAATGTGCGCAACTGCTGCACATCCGCTTGCGGATAGGTGTCGACAAACTGCGGCAACGCCTTGTCGTCCTCGATCAGGCGTTCGCGCCAGCGTTCGATCTGGTGCAGCCAGGCCGCGTGGGCGGCCGATTCGCCCTTGCTTGCCGCCAGATGGGCGCGAATCGGGTCGGGATCGATTTCGCGCATCAGCCGGCCGATATATTGCGCCTGGCGACGCTTGGCACCGTTGGACGTGATGCGCTTGTATTCGCTAATGGCATTGAAAAGATCTTCCGGCAGCTTGATCTTTTTCAGCTTGTCGTTAGACAGATCGACCAGCTCGCGGCCCAGATCCTGCAGCGCATCCATCTGTTTTTTACGCTGGGTTTTGCTGACAAATTCTTCTTCTGGTCCATCATTCAAGTAGTCGGCCATGGTGTTCCCGGTATTTTCCTGATTCAAGGCTGGTATGATACCGGAAAAGCCCAGTCTGGCGGGTGTCCCACGAATAACGATATTGCTAAAAACACATATGAATGATCCTACTTTCAGTATCAGCCACAGCACGCTCGCGGACCTCGCGCAGCAAGTCCTGACCGAGGCCAGCCGACAGGGGGCCAGCGCCTGCGAGGTCGACGTATCGGAAGGCCTCGGCCAGACGGTGAGCGTACGCCTGTCGGAAGTCGAGACCATCGAATACAACCAGGACAAGGGTGTTGGTGTAACGGTCTATCTTGGCCAGAAGAAGGGGCATGCGAGCACGTCGGACTTTTCCCCTTCGGCTTTGCGCGATACTGTCGCCGCGGCGCTGAACATTGCCCGCTACACCGCCGAGGATGCCGCCGCCGGTCTGGCAGAGCCTGATCTGCTGGCGACGGAGTCGCGCGATCTGGATCTGTTCCATCCATGGGATCTTTCCATGGACGACACGGTGTCAATGCTGCGTGTTTGCGAAGAGGCTGCTCGCGGAGTGGATGCGCGCATTGTCAATTCCGAAGGGGCGACCTTGTCGCGCCAGTCCAGCCATTTTATCTATGCCAACAGTCTGGGATTCTGCAATGGGTTTCCGAGTACCCGCTACAGCATCTCCGCATCGGTCGTCGCCGAAGAGGGTGGCGCCATGCAGCGTGATTATTGGTACAGCGCCGCACGTCATCCCGACGATTTGCAGGATGCACGGCAGGTTGGCCTCCAGGCCGGGCTGCGCACCGTGCGCCGACTGGGGGCCAAGCCGATCCGCACCGGCCGCTATCCGGTGCTGTTCGAGGCCAATGTCGCGTCCTCCCTGATCGGTCATCTGGTCTCGGCCATCAGCGGCGGCAATCTGTATCGCCAGTCGAGCTTTCTGCTCGGCGCGAAAGACAGCAGTGTGTTCTCCGATATCGTCCGCATCGACGAAGATCCGTTCCTGCCGCGCGGTCTCGCCAGTAGCGATTTCGATAATGAGGGGGTGCGGACCGCTTCGCGCCGTCTGGTCGATGCTGGTGTACTGACCGGCTACATGCTGGGCAGCTATTCGGCGCGCAAGCTCGGTCTGCACAGCACCGGCAATGCCGGTGGCGCGCATAACCTGATCGTGCACGATACGGGCGAGTCGTTCGACGCCTTGCTGGCCAAAATGGGCACCGGACTGGTGGTGACCGAATTGCTCGGCCATGGCGTGAATACCGTCACCGGCGACTACTCGCGCGGCGCGGCCGGTTTCTGGGTGGAGAACGGCGTGATCATTCATCCGGTGGAGGAAATCACCGTGGCGGACAATCTGCGCGATCTGTTCGGTCGCATTGTGGCGATCGGCAACGATGCGCTGGTGCGCGGCACGACCCGGATCGGCTCGGTGCTGGTCGAATCGATGGCGGTGGCCGGGCAGGAGTAAGTGTTTCCGCTCGACTGCTCCGGCTCGTCGATCGTGGTACGGCCGATGTGTCGTGCCAGAACGGGGTATGAGGAATAGCGACAGGGGGTGGCGGCCGGTTATGGGTGACAGGGTGAATGTCGGACTGGTCCTGGCCGGGGGCGGCGCGCGCGCCGCTTATCAGGCTGGTGTGCTCCTGGCTGTTTCGAGCATGCTTCCCGATCCGCGCCGCAACCCCTTTCCGGTGATCTGCGGTACCTCCGCCGGCGCCATCAACGCGACCGGGCTGGCCTGTGCCGCCGACGACTTCCGCATGGCAGCCGGCAATCTGGCCCAGTTGTGGCGGCAGATTCATATCGACGACGTTTATCAGACCGACCTGGTCACCTTTATCCGGACCTTTCTGCATTTCGGCGTTTCGACCCTTAGTGGCGGCCGGCTGTGGAGCAATCCGCGCAGCCTGCTCGACAATGGGCCGTTGCGGCGCTATTTGCAGCGGCAGGTCGAATTCGACGGCATCGATCGCTCGATCGCCTCCGGGGCGTTGCATGCACTGGCGTTGACTGCGTCTTGTTACAACAGCGGGCAGTCGGTGACGTTTTTCGATGGTCATGCCGACATTGGCGAATGGGCACGCCAGATGAGGGTCGGCGTGCGGGAAAAACTGCGCATCGACCACCTGATGGCCTCGTCGGCCTTGCCGCTGATTTTTCCGTCGACGCGTGTGGGTGACCGCTATTATTGCGACGGCGCCGTGCGGCAGATGGCGCCATTGTCGCCGGCATTGCATCTGGGGGCGCGAAAATTGTTCGTGGTCGGCCTGGCGGGGGCGCGTCAGGCATTGCGCGATAACGGCGCCTATCCTTCGCCTGCCCAGGTGTTCGGCCATCTGCTCAATAGCGTGTTCGCCGACAGTATGTCCAGCGATCTGGAGCGACTGATCCGGGTCAACCACACCGTGTCGTTGCTGCAGGGGCATCAACATCTGGTCGAGCAGACGCCGCTGAAGCGCGTCGAAGTGTTTTTGATCAATCCCAGCGCTTCGCTGGAAGATATTGCACGCAAGCATGTGCATCAGTTTCCACCGGTGCTGCGCTTTGTGTTGCAAGGAGCTGGGGCGACGCGTCGGCGTGGGTTGTCGCTGGCGACTTATCTGTTATTCGAGCCTGGCTATTGCCGGGAGCTGATTGCGTTGGGTTACAAGGATGCATTGCGACAAAAAGCTGCAATCTTATCTTTTTTGGAACTTTGAGCCCGCGCTGATAATCTAGATTGTTTTCGTGAGAACTAAAAGGAATTGAAAATGGGATTGCCGGGTCGGCGTGCAGGTTTCTTTCTCGTAAGTCTGGCATGTGCCGGCGCCATGGGGTTCGCCTTTTATGCCCAATACCATATGGGGCTGGAGCCTTGCCCTCTGTGCATGTTGCAGCGGGTTGGCGTGGTATCTGTTGGCGTGCTGGCACTGCTTGCCGGTCTGATCAATCCGCGTCGCGCCGGTTACCGGGTCTGGTCGGCGCTGATCGTGCTTGCGGCTCTGGCAGGGTTGTCGGTCTCCGGCCGGCAGTTGTGGCTGCAGAGCCTTCCGGCCGATCAGGTGCCGCAGTGCGGTCCTGGTCTCGATTATCTGCTCGAAACCTTGCCGTTTACGCATGCGCTGGAAAAGGTGCTGATGGGGAGTGGCGAGTGCGCGGTGGTCGATTGGCGCTTCCTTGGAATGGCGATGCCATTCTGGGTGGCAGTGTTTTTTGTCGGTGTCATCGCGTTCATGCTCTTGCAGCAACGCAAGATGCGCTCCAGCTGGTGAGGTCGATGGCGGTCCGGGGCCGTGGTTCACCGGGCGAATACAAAAACGCCTTGCACATGTGCAAGGCGTTTTGTTCTGGCGGAGCGGACGGGACTCGAACCCGCGACCCCCGGCGTGACAGGCCGGTATTCTAACCAACTGAACTACCGCTCCGAATCTGGTGGGCGTTGACGGAGTCGAACCGCCGACATTCTGCTTGTAAGGCAGACGCTCTACCAACTGAGCTAAACGCCCTGAAATCCGGATTATTATTGCGTGGCTGGCGGAGCGGACGGGACTCGAACCCGCGACCCCCGGCGTGACAGGCCGGTATTCTAACCAACTGAACTACCGCTCCAACCTGGTGGGCGTTGACGGAGTCGAACCGCCGACATTCTGCTTGTAAGGCAGACGCTCTACCAACTGAGCTAAACGCCCGAAACTCGTCTTCGCATTGCGGCGATGAAATGTCTCGTGATACCGATCTGGGCAGGTTGGCGGAGCGGACGGGACTCGAACCCGCGACCCCCGGCGTGACAGGCCGGTATTCTAACCAACTGAACTACCGCTCCAACCTGGTGGGCGTTGACGGAGTCGAACCGCCGACATTCTGCTTGTAAGGCAGACGCTCTACCAACTGAGCTAAACGCCCGAAAAATCGGTGTGCCATTGTGCAACGGATGGTGGCGGAGCGGACGGGACTCGAACCCGCGACCCCCGGCGTGACAGGCCGGTATTCTAACCAACTGAACTACCACTCCATCCTGGTGGGCGTTGACGGAGTCGAACCGCCGACATTCTGCTTGTAAGGCAGACGCTCTACCAACTGAGCTAAACGCCCTTCTAAGACCCGCCGTTGCTTGGCAGGAGGCGAATTAAAACATACGGGAAATATTTCTGCAAGAGGATAATCCAAAAAACATTAGCCGGGCTCAGGCTTTCCATAAATTCAGCTGGGGACGCCGTGTTTTGTCGGACAGAAAGGGTGACGGAGCAAAGCTGCCTCATGTATCATCACCCGATTCCCCTTACGCGGACGATGTAACGAATGAAGCCGACCTTTCTCGATTTTGAGCAACCGATCGCCGAGCTCGAGAACAAGATTGAAGAGCTCCGGTTTGTCCAGGACGATTCCGTGCTGGATATCTCGGAGGAGATCTCACGCCTGCAGAAGAAAAGCCAGGATCTGACCAAGACGCTTTATAGCAAGCTCTCGCCATGGCAGATCTCGCAGGTCGCTCGCCATCCGCAGCGTCCGTACAGCCTGGATTACATCCGCGGCATGTTTACCGACTTCTCCGAGCTGCATGGCGATCGTTCCTTCGCGGATGATCCGGCCGTGGTTGGCGGTATGGCGCGTTTTAACGGCCAGTCCGTCATGGTGATCGGCCATCAGAAGGGGCGTGATACCAAGGAAAAATTGCTGCGCAATTTCGGTATGCCGCGTCCTGAAGGCTATCGCAAGGCGTTGCGCTTGATGAAGCTTGCCGAAAAGTTCGGTTTGCCCATCCTGACGCTTGTCGACACCCCCGGAGCCTACCCTGGCATCGACGCCGAAGAGCGCGGGCAGAGTGAGGCCATCGGGCGCAATCTGTACGAAATGTCCAAGCTGCGCGTGCCCATCATCTCGACCGTAATCGGCGAGGGGGGGTCTGGCGGCGCGCTGGCGATCGCTGTTGGCGATTATCTGAACATGCTGCAGTATTCGACCTATTCGGTCATTTCGCCCGAAGGCTGTGCGTCGATTCTGTGGAAAACCGCTGAGCGTGCATCTGATGCCGCTGAAGCGCTCGGCATTACTGCACACCGACTGAAGACGCTTGGTCTTGTCGACCGCGTGATCAACGAGCCGCTTGGCGGCGCGCACCGTGATCATGCACAAACCATGACCAATATGAAGCGTGCGCTGGTCGAGCAGATGAAAGATCTGAATTCCCGTTCGCTCGACGATCTGCTCAAGAGTCGTTTCGACCGCTTGATGAGTTATGGCCGGTTCAAGGAAGAAGCAGCCTGACCTGCTGCCTGGTCTGCTGGCCGACTGGCCGCAGGCTGTGAGCGGCTCGCTGGAAGTGGGTCTTTCCGGTGGGCTCGACTCAATGGTGTTGCTTGATCTGATGTGGCGCTCCCGTGGGGAGCGCCATATTCATTTGTCGGCGGTGCATGTCAATCATGGCCTGAGCGAGAACGATGGCGCCTGGGCAGCCCACTGCCGAACCTGGTGTGAGCGCCTTGATGTACCTTTACGCATTGAGGCGGTGTCGGTGCGGGTAGGCGGCGGCGAGAGCCTCGAAGCGGTGGCGCGTGCCGAGCGCTATGCGGTCTACCGTCGTTCCTTGGCCCGTACCGTCGTGCTGGCGCATCATCAGGACGATCAGGCCGAGACCGTATTATTGCAACTGCTGCGTGGTGGTGGTCCGCATGCGCTCGCGGCCATGCCGGTGTTGCGTGAATTCGAGGACAAGCTGTTGTGGCGTCCGTTGCTTGGCCTCTCGCGCCCGGATCTAGAAGCCTATGCGCAATGGCGCGGTCTCAAGTGGGTTTTTGATGAAAGCAACGACGATACCGCCTTGCGCCGCAACTTCCTCCGTCACGACATCATTCCTTTGCTTGCCTCGGCCATCCCTGATTACCGCAGTCACCTTGAGCGTACCGCTGCGCTGATGGCGCAAGCCGTGGATATACTGGACGAAGTCGCTGCGCAGGACCTGGCGCATTGTCTGCAGCAGGGGCGGCTGCGCCTGCCTCGTCTCGCGGCGCTGAGTTCTGCGCGTCAGCGGCAATTGCTGGTGCGCTGGATAGCGCAAAGCCGGCTGGGTGAGGCATCTCCCGATGCCATTGAAGAATTCCGGTTGCAGCTGCACACTGCCGGCGAAGATCGCTGCCCGCTTCTCGACTTGCCGGCCGGGGCGCTTTTTCGCTATCGAGATCAAGTCTGGGTCGAGCACAAGCCACTGTCGGTATTGCCGCTCACGCAGCATATCGAAAGCGCTGCGCCCGGTGTCTGTGATGTACAGGGTGGGGTGCTGACATTCTGCGACGATGTCCGCGGCATTGATCCGGCGTTGTTGCGGCAGGGTTTTGAGCTGCGTGTGCGTCAGGGCGGCGAGCGTCTGCATCAGTCGATCGGTGCCAAGGCCGTAAAGACCTTGCTGCAGGAGGCCGGTATTCCTCCCCGTCTGCGGGCGCGCTGGCCGCTGCTGTATCTGCCGGACGGGCGGCTTGCGGCGGTGCCGTCGATTGCCGTTGCCACTGACTGTTGTTGTGATGCCGGCGGCTATTGGCCGCTATGGAATCCGGATTGAGCAAAAAAACGCCCCGCAGTTGCGGGGCGTTTGCTGTTCGGGTTATCCGGCTTAGTTGCGGTTGTTGCCGCTCAGTGCGATGAGCAGTTGCAGCAGGCTGGTAAACAAGTTGTAGATCGAGACGTAGATGGTCAGTGCGGCAGAGATGTAGCTGGTCTCACCGCCATCAACGACCTGTTTGACCTGGAACATGATCAGCAGTGAACTGAACAGCGCAAATGCCGCTGCGATCACCAGCTGCATGACCGGCAGCTGCAGGAAGATGTTGGCGACCACGGCGATCATCAGTACGATGGCGCCTACGCCGAGGAAGCTGCCGAGACCGGACATGTCGCGCTTGGTGGTGGCACCGATCGTGGCCATGATGAGGAAGATCAGCGAGGTGGCGCCGCCGGCGATCATGACCAGGCCGCCACCGTTATGCAGCCGCAGGGCAAACTGGAGCAGCGGTCCGAGCAGCAGGCCCATCATGAAGGTGAACGCAAACATCAGGTAGGCGCCGACGGGCGAATAGCGATTGCGCTCGATGGCGAACATCAGACCGTATATGACGCCCAGCATCAGCAGCATGCCCATGATCGGGCTGCGCAGCAGAAACATGAAGTTCATGTTGACGCCGATCAAAGCCCCGATCACGGTCGGAATCATGGACAGCCCAAGAAGGGCGTAGGTGTTACGCAGAACCTTTTGGCGTGAGTCGGCCTGCGAAAGGCTGTAAGCCGTCTGAAGGTTCGGTTGCATATGGATTTCTCCCAAAAGTTCATGGATGTTGCTTGTCGCTACTCGCTAGACATATTGCGGCAGAAATAGTTTCTTTCAAGAGGACAAAGTGCTCGCTTGATGCGACGAGCCACTTCAGTTACCATTGCCGTCCTCGTTGAAGCGCTGAATGTTAGCCGCTTTGGCAATAATTGGCGAGCATGATGTTTTTTTCAAGTGGCAGATGTGGCTGCTCTGTTCATGCCGCTGTCTCTACCGGGCTTGTGGCGGAATTGGTAGACGCACTGGATTTAGGTTCCAGCGCCGCAAGGCGTGCGAGTTCGAGTCTCGCCAAGCCCACCAGAATTCATGCCGTCGCGGATGCGGCGGCGTTTTTCTTTTGGTGAAGCCCTGTGTGCCTCACTGGCATTGGCTGGAGAGAAAAGCGCGCAATCGCGCACTTTCCGGGGCCATGAACAGTCTGTCCGGCGCACCCTGTTCCTCGATTTTTCCTGCGTGCAGGAAGATCGTCTTGCTCGAAACCTCGCGGGCAAACCTCATTTCATGGGTAACGATGATCATCGTGCGTCCCTCGGCCGCCAGTTGTCGCATGACTTTCAGCACTTCGCCCACGAGTTCGGGATCAAGCGCTGAGGTTGGTTCGTCAAAAAGCAGAATCTCCGGTTCCATGGCCAGAGCCCGCGCAATGGCGACACGTTGTTGCTGTCCCCCCGACAGTTGTACCGGATATCTGTTTTCAATGCCGATGAGTCCAACCTGCCCGAGGTAGTACCGTGCGCGCTTGTGTGCCTCGGTCTTGCCAAGACCGAGTACTTGGGTGGGGCCTTCGGTGATGTTCTGCAATACCGTCATGTGTGACCACAGATTGAAATGTTGAAACACCATGCCGAGTCGGCTGCGCATTCTTCGCAGTCGTTCGCGGTCGGCCGCCTTGGTGCCGCCGTGCCGATCCCGTACGATGCGGATCTCGTCCGCACCAAGACAAATGCGCCCGGAATCCGGTTGTTCAAGAAAGTTTATACAGCGCAGGAGTGTGCTCTTGCCCGATCCCGACGCGCCAATAATGCTGACCACTTCGCCGGTCTGGGCGGTGAGAGAAATGCCTTTGAGCACCTCCTGTTCTCCATAGCTTTTATGGAGGTCTTCGATACGCAAATTCTGCATGGATATCCTTGGGGGCGGTCAGTGGTGGTGCAGCGGCTGCAGATAGGCCAGCCAACGGCGCTCGGCGGCACGAAAGGCGCCGACGAGCAGGAAGGTGACTGCAAGATATAGCAGCGCAGCAATCCCGTAAGCTTCGAAGGTCATGAAGGTCGCTGCGTTGACGTCGACGGCCACCTTGAGCAGGTCCGGCACCGTGGCGGTGAATGCAACCGATGTGGCATGAAGCATGAAAATGACTTCGTTGCTGTAGGCCGGCAGGGCGCGTCGTAGAGCGCTTGGCAAGATGATGCGCCGGTAAAGTTTCCATGTGCTCATGCCGATTGCCCTGCCGGCTTCTACTTCGCCATAGGGAGAGGCTTCGATGGCTCCGGCAAAAATCTCGGTGCTGTAGGCTGCCGTGTTGAGGGTGAGTGCGACGATGGTGCAGTTGAAACCCTCCCGGAAAAAATCCCATAGCAGCGGTGATGCCTGTATCGCCCGCAGGCTGCCCAGTCCGCTGTAGATCAATAGCAATTGCACGAACAGTGGTGTGCCGCGGAAGACATAAGTGAACAGCCAAACCGGTTTGGCCAGCCAGCTGCGTTCTGATGCCCGGGCAATGGCGAGCGGAATGGCAAGGCAAAAACCGATTGTGCAGGCAATGACGAGCAACCATAGGGTCATGGCCAAGCCGCTGATGACGTAGCCGTCACTCCACAGGTAGTTGCGCCAGTAGGCGTGAATCAGCTCCATCATAGCTGTGCCTTGCGAACCCCGTGGCTATAGGCTCGTTGCAGTGGCCTCAGCGCGAGTTGCGAAATGGTTGTGAATGCCAGGAAAACCAGTGCGACAACCGTATAGAAAAGAAACTGTTGCGCCGTCGCATTGCCTGCTTGCCTCGCAGCGTGGACCAGGTCGTCGAGACCCAGTAGCGATACGAGGCCGGCACTTTTAAGCAGGACGAGCCAATTATTGGTCAGGCCGGGCAGGGCGAAGCGCATCATTTGTGGGAAGAGTATCCGGCGGAAAGCCTGTTGCCGCTTCATTCCGATTGCCAGCGCCGCGTCCATCTGTCCTCGTGGAACGGACAGGAATGCGCCACGCAGGGTTTCGGCGAAATAGGCGCCATAAATGAAGCCGAGTGTCAGCACCGCCGCGGCAAACGGGTCGATGTCTATCTGCGCGAGATGCAGACTATCGGTCCAGTCGTTGAGCCAGATCTGCAGACTGTAGTAGATGAGGAGCATCAGTACCAGATCGGGAATGCCGCGAATCACGGTTGTGTAGGCCGTGGCGATGGCTGCTGCTGCGCTTTGCCTGGAGAGTTTTAGACTCGCGGCTGCGATGCCGATGACAAACGCCGCCAGTAAGGACAGGAGCGCAACTTTCAGTGTGAGCAGCGCACCTGCGGCCAGTAGTGTGCCGTAGCCTTGGAGGAGCATGGTCGGTCAATCCTGAATGGTTGCCGGCGCGCGCCAGATAGCGTCTTTCCTCGCGCGCCGGAGTACTTACTTGCCGTAGACGTTGAAACTGAAATACTTCTTTGCCAATTTGTCGTATGTGCCGTTTCTATGGATCGCAGCGATGGCGCTGTTGAGTTTCTGTCGCAGGGCGATGTCCTCTTTGCGCAGGCCAATGCCGGTGCCGTGGCCGAAAATGGCTGCATCGTAGATTTCCGGGCCTGCCATTTCATAACCCTGCCCGTTCGGCTTGCTCAGGAAGGCATCTCGCAGGACCACCGCATCATCGATCACGCCGTCAAGCCGTCCGGAGACCAGGTCTGCATAAGCCAGGTCCGAGCTTTGATAGGTTGTGACGGTCACGCCGCGTGGTGCCCAATACTTCTTCGCATAAGTTTCGAAAATCGAACCTTGTTGCACGCCGACCCGTTTGCCGCGTAGCGCCTCGGGGGTTGCCTTGAGTTGCGAACCCTTCTTGACCGCCAGGAAGGCTGGTGTGTTGAACAGCTTGTCGGAGAACGAGATTTGCTTGAGTCGTTCGGTGGTGATCGACATCGAGGAGATGATGCCGTCGAACTTCTTTGCCTTAAGGGCGGGAATCATTCCGTCGAAACTGTTTTCAACCCAGACACAGTGGGCCTTGAGCTGGGTGCAGATGGCATTGCCCAAGTCGATGTCGAATCCAACGAGTTTGCCGTCGGCCTGTTTCGATTCAAACGGTGGGTAGGTGGCTTCTACGCCAAAACGGATGGTGTCCTGGGCATAGGCCTGGCATGCCAGTAGTGCCATCGCACCAATCATGCCGCGTGACAGTCTGTTCATTTCTCTATTTCTCCTTGGGTTGGTCGGGCAACGCCAGAGCGAAGTCCGGGGAAGAGGCGAGGGCGAGACGTATTGCCTGTAGTTCGTCTGCGGGTACCGCTGCACCATGGCCGAAACCTCCCGCTTGCCGGCAGACTCCGGCTGCATAGTCGGCGGCTGCACGCAGGGCGATGGCGAGTCCGGCCCCTTGGTGCCTTTGCAGCAGGAAGGTGGCGATGAAACCGTCCCCGGCACCGAGCGTGTCAACGATGGTGGTTGGCGTCCCCCGTACGTGGTGACAGGCTCCGTCGGCATATGCCGTGGCGCCTGCCGCCCCGCGCGTCAGGACTACGACTTTCGGACCGAGTTCGGCGATCCGGCGTGCCAGCGTCGTGCAGTCGTTGTCGCTGTATTCGGCTACGGATAGGAAGGCTGTGTGTACCGCTGGTGCGATGGCTGCCAGCGTGTCGTTATTCCAGTCGTCGGAAAAATCAAATGACAGCGCAGGATTTGCGTGGCTGATAGTAGGAATCTGTGAGTCAAGCCCGCTATATATGCTGCTGTGAACAAGGTCGAATTCGGCGATGAAACGCAAATCGTCGGATCCGAGCTGCAATGACTTTGCTACGCCTGATGTGCTGCCGAGGAAGATGCGATCCCCGTCTTTGTGTGTGACGCAGGCCCAGGCGGTTTCCCCCGGGCAAACCCGGCAGTGGGATAGATCGACACCCTCCGTCTCCAGGGCTGACAGGATCAGGCGGCCGCGCCGGTCGGCTGCCGTGGTGCCAAGGTAGGCGCAGCAAGCCCCTTGCCGGGCAGCGAAAGCCGCCACATTGACCGCGTTGCCGCCCGGGAACTGCAGTTCCTGGTCAATATAGGTGTCGACTGTGTTGTCGCCGACGCAGATCAGGCTCGTCATGACTCAGTACTCCGTTTTCCACATATAACGACGCTGTGTCAGCGGTTGTTTGTGCCAGACAGCAAGGTGTGCCGCCATGCGTTCGGAGGCGAGACCGATCACGTATGGGGCCACCAGCGGCCGTATCTCCGTCGCGATGCCCGGCATGGGGAAATCTTTCGAGTCGTATACCATCAGCCGTTCGCTGTAACGTCGGCAAAATGCCAATGCACGTTCCATCTGCGGCCGGCTCGGGTCTTCGCCGAGGAACAGCATGATGGGCGTGGTTTCGTCGATCGATTCGAACGGGCCGTGGAAGAACTCCGCCGCTTCTACCGGCAAGACGTGCATCCACTGGCTTTCGGCCAGTATGCAGACGCCGAGTACATAGGCTGCGGTAAACATGGGCCCGGAGCCGAGCGCATACAGTACCCGGTCGTCTTTGTAGTGCCGTGCTTCTACGGCGCCACGTTGCTCCGTGTCGACTGCCGCCTGCGCCAAGACATCCGGCAGGACGGCGAGGGATGCCATCAGTTTGTCTTGTAGCGGCCAGTGGTCGCGTTCGGCCAGGATTGCGCCGATCAGTGCCTGCAGCAGCATGAAGCAGGCAAAGTAGGCGTCGTTGGTGTGGCCCATCAATAACGAGTGTTGAACGTGTCTGGCCAAGGGCAAGTCAGCATCCTGGGTTACGCCGACCGTAATGCATGGCCTTGTGGTGAAGTACTGCGCTGCCTCTACCGATTCGCGCGTCGTGCCCGACTTGGATGCGAGAATGACCAGCGTGCGTTCATCCAGTCGCGGCGGCTCTGCCTGCATGAATTCGGCCGGAAAGTAGCGGCGCACTTCCAGAGATGCGCTGAAATGCTCAATCCAGTATTGCAGACCGAGCATGATGCGATTGGGGGCGCCGCAGCTGACAAAATAGATGCGGTCGATGCGTGTGGCCAGCATCCGGCCCAACCGCTCTGCCTCTGGAAGGGCTTGTACGCAAGGCTGCAGCGATTGGATGAAGCTTTTGGGGTTGAATTCGGTCGCCATCGGGTTCCCTTTGTGATTGATTGGATCGGTTTTTTTAGACCATTGCGTATTTTTTTATACCAATAACGGCGCTGTTGGTTGGTTTTTGTGGTGAAGCTTGGAATTTCACGGTCATATTGGCGATTTGTGCAACATTTTGGCAACAAAATATAAAAATATCGTTATATGAAGCGATATGTTTATTGTTTTATGGTCTATTTTTTGTATTTGTTCCAATATTGATGCTGGTGGATAATGACACCGTGTGGCGGTGCTGAAATGGATAAATGCGGTTCGTTTGCGGTAATTTTGTTGTTAAACGCACATTTTTCATGAGCTGATGCTGGTTTTTCCGAAACGGTGTTCGTATAGTTACGCGCGTTATTTTTGATGTTATGTCATTTGAATTTAGACCATGAAAGGAAGTGACGGTGAATGCAGATGCGACGCCTTCCCGCGGTCATGCCCGCCGCGGTCAAGAGCGGGCACGTCAGGCGTTGCTCGAATTGCTCGAGCGCCCTGATTTCGGCCCGGGAGAGCGCTTGCCGGCCGAGCGGGATCTTGCCTTGCAATTGGGGGTCAGTCGCATGACCTTACGCGGGGCACTAGGCTTGCTGCTTGCCGATGGGCGACTGGAACGTCGTGGCAATCGTGGCACTTTTGTCGCGAGACCGGTGGTGGAGCGCCCGCTTAATCAGCAGTTCGAAGACGGGGTGGGGCAGATTGTCGCGCACGGTGGTGCGGCGCCCGGCAGTCGTTTGCTGTATTTCGAGCAAGCTAGCGCAAGTGTTCGCCTTTCGGCGCTGCTGAACGTGCCGGTCGGCGCTCCGCTTCTGGCGATCAAGCGGCTTCGATCGGCTGACGGTGTACCGTTCTGCCTCGAAACCAGTTACCTGCCCGCCGTGCTGGTTCCCGATCTGGCCGCTGCCGATCTGATCGAGGGGGGCTCGCTGTATCGGCTGCTTGCCGTGCGCTATGCCATTCACGTTCATACCGACGAAGGCACGGTTGGTGTGCAACCGATGACCGATGATGAGTCACGGCTGCTGGATGCTCCGGCTGGCACGGTCGCTCTGGTGTACAAGGGATTGATATTTGACCGGCAGGGGAGGCCGGTCGAATATCTTGTTTCGGTAAATCACCCGCAACACGTTGTTTTCAAGCTCAATAACTTGCGCAGGCCTTTACCTCAAGGCGCGGACTGACTCCGGCAAAAAAATGCCTGCAACATGGGTTGCAGGCGAGGTGCACATGGGAGACAACATCGTGTCCGTCCGTGGGTGAAGCGGGCGGACAATGGAAAATACCCCGCCGACGGTGGGGCGACAAATACTGATTCAGTATGCTTTTCATACTCTTGCGAACGGCGCCTGTGGGCGCCGTTTTCTTATGCCCGGATCGCGCTTCACCGTGGCGGTGTCACGGGCTGGTGACAAAAAGAACTTGAAAATATATCGCAAGATATATATTGTACGATATGTATCGTAAGATATAAAACTCAAGGAGAAGTCACCATGCGACACAGGATGTTTGCTGGCGTTCATGCCGGCGCCCATCGCTACCTCTGCCATGCCCGCGGTTACCCGGGGCATGGTCACGGACGCCACAGCGGCGATTCGATGGAACATGAAATGCTGGCCAGGCGCCGCAAGTTCGGCGCCCAGGAACTGCAATTACTGTTTCTGGCTTTGCTGGCGGAAAAGCCGTGTCACGGCTATGAACTGATCAAGGACATCGAGCAGCGTTCGCGCGGCTACTACGTGCCGAGCCCGGGCGTTGTCTACCCGGCGCTGACCTTTCTCGAAGAAACCGGCCTGGTCGAAGTCGAGGCAGACGGCAACCGCAAGCTCTACCGCGTGTCCACCCTGGGCGTCGCACACCTCGAGTCGGCGCGCGAGGAAGTGAAACTGACGCTGGCGCGCTTGTCTTTCGTCGGCAAGAAGATGGAGACGATGCGTCGCGCGATGCAGGGCGAGGGCGGCGAGCCCGATCCGGATGGCTGGTTGCCGGAGTACATTGCGGCGCACCGCGGGCTCAAGCGGGCTCTGGTGCTCAAGGCCGATGCCGACGAAGCGGAACAACGGCGCATCGCCGCCATCCTGCAGCGGGCGATTGCCGAAATAGAAGGAACGGGTAATGAGTGAGACTGACCTGCAGATCGAACGACTGCGCCATCCGCTTGTCTTGCGCCGCGCACAGGTGGCGGCGATCGCACCGCGCGGTGAGCGGCTCTTGCGCATCACCTTTCGCGGGCCGGAGCTCGCCGGCTTCGTCTCGTCATCCTTCGATGACCATGTGAAGGTGTTCTTTCCCGCCCCGGGCGAAGCGCTGCCGCGCATGCCCAGCCTCGATGCCGACGGGAAACTCGTGCGCGGAGAAGGCATCATCGCGCGCGACTATACGCCGCGTCGCTACGATGCCGAACGCTGCGAACTCGATATCGAGTTCGTGCTGCACGGCGATGGCCCCGGCACGCAATGGGCGGCGAAGGCGCACATCGGCCAGACGCTCGGCTTCGGCGGTCCTCGCGGCTCGCAGGTGATCCCGACCGGATTCGACTGGCATTGGCTGATCGGTGACGAAAGCGCCATTCCGGCCATCGGTCGACGGCTGGAAGAACTGCCGGCGACAGCTCAGGTTACGGTCATGCTGATGCAGGCGGATGTCGGCACCAGGCTGGCGTTGCCTGGCGCGGCGTTGCTGAACCGCGTTTCATTTGCCGGCAGTGATCATGCTGCCGCCGACTCGCCGCTGCTGCAGCACCTCGCTGCCTTGCCGCTGCCCGGCGGCGAAGGCTTCGTCTGGGTGGCTGGCGAATTGTCGACCGTGCGTGCCATTCGGGCGCAGTTGCTGGCCAAGGGGATCGACAAACGCCGCATCCGCGCATCGAGTTACTGGCAGCATGGTGCGGCGGCGAGCCACCAGACCGTCGAGGACTGACCGGCTACAGCTGGTAGTGGCCGAGAATTTCCAGCTGGCCCTGTGCCAGTTGATCGAGCTGGCCGGCACTGTCCGCCGTATGTTGCGCGGCGGCGCTCGATTGTTCTGACATTTGTGCCGTGCGCTCCACTTGCGCGGCAATCGAGTTGCTGGCTGCGCCCTGTTGTTTGATTGCCGCGGCGATCTCGCTCATGCTGCGCGTCGCACCGCTCGCGTTCTCGCCGATGCGGCGCACTGCGCGGTCGGCGTCGTCGGCGCGTTGCACCCCGAGCCCCACCAGCGACTCCGCCTTCTGCATCTGCGTGGTGGCAGCCTGGGCAAGCCGGACCATATTTTCGATGGTGGCGGCAATCTCGGTCGTCGAAATCGAAGTGCGCTCCGCCAGTTTGCGTACTTCGTCGGCGACCACCGCAAAACCGCGGCCCGATTCACCTGCCCGTGCCGCCTCGATGGCCGCGTTGAGCGCCAGCAGATTGGTCTGGTCGGCAATCTCGCGGATGACGTTGACGATGGCGGTGACCTCGGTGGAATGGGTTTCCAGCTCGACGATACCGACCGTCGATGTTTTGACGACCGCTGAAATCTCGTGAATGTCGACGATGGTCTGGGCGATGGTCTGCGAGCCCTGGTCGACCAGGGTGCCGGCTTCGACCGAGCCGGCGTAGGCGTGCTCGGCCTGCTCGGCGACATGATTGATGCTGACCGTCATCTGTTCGACACTGGCCGCCATGCTGGCGGCCGATTCGCTTTGTGCCTGCGCTGCCGTCGAGACCTGGCCTGCGGTGTCCGACATTTGCTGCGCCGCGCGCGCCACTTCCTGCGCACTGTGTCGGATATCGCGCAGATTGCTCTGCAGCTGGGCCAGCAGGGTATTGAACGCTGTCGCCGCGATGCCGATTTCATCCCGATGCCTGACCGTCACCCGCGCAGCGAAGTCACGCGTTTTTTCCACGTGTTCAAGCGTGCTGCGGATGGCGGCGAGCCCATTGCGCACCTGGCGGAACAGCAGGAAACCGAGCAGACCTGAAGCGGCAAAGGCAAACACAATGACCAGGCTCAGGCTCCATACCGCAAGGCCGTGCTGCCGGTCGTTGTCCTGATCGAGCGTTTCGACCAGACCGATATTGTAATCATGATGCGCGCCCAGGGCCGCCACGATGGCCGCTGCTGCGGGACGGCCGACCGTTTCTGCGGTCTGGAACGCCTGGTCGCGCTTGCCGGCCTTGACCAGTGCCACCACGCTCTCGATGGCTGTCCGGTAGCGCTGCATTGCCGCGCGGTCGGTGTCGAGCAGCTGCCGATCGCGTTCCCCCGAGACATTGTCGCGCTGGTAGCTGTCCATCAGGGTGGAGAACGTCTGGAAAGACGTGTTCATGTCACGTTCCGACAGCTCGCGGGCCGCATCGCTGGTGGCGATCTGATAGGTCGCCGAGCGGATGCGGATATTCATCAACGCCTTTTGCGCCTTGTCCAGCGTTTCCAGGCTGGGAAAGGTATGTGCGGTGACGTACTTGAAGCGGGTCTGGGCCTGGTCGAGTGCCACGATGCCGGCTGCGCCGACAAGCAGCAACGCGCATAGCGCCACGCTCAGGGTAAGGATGATTCGTTTCGAAATGGTCATTTGCATGGACTCCGGCTGCGGCGCAAGCGGGGCGAGGGGTGGCGAGCGGTTCAACGCCCCGGGATGGCGGCGGCAAAATATCGGCTGGCGGCGAAGGCCGTCAAAGAACGGCGGACGGGGACCGTCCGCCGTTGGCGCACCGGCACGGGGCCGGCGCAACGATCAGAACGAGATGCCCATGCCGACGCCGATCACGTGCAGCGTGTTGCCGGTGGCCATCAGTGCGGTGTCTTCCGACGACGTGCCGTCGGTTTCCGGGTTGAAGCCGAAGTTCACGTTCTGCAACGAACCATTCAGGATCTTGGTGTAGTAAGCCATCAGGGTGGTGCGCTTGGAGAGCGCATAGGTGGTGCCGAGCACCCACTGCTTGGCCTTGTAATCGTCCGGCGAACCGGTGGTCGGGTTGCTCAGGCTGCCCAGCTGGCTATACGAGGCCATCACCGCCCACTTGCCGGCAAACGGCTGGCTGGCCGCTACCGTCCAGCCGGTCTGGCTCATCTGGCTGCCGGAGGTCGGGTCATAGGTGCCGAGTTCGACGCCGGCGCCGATCAGGGTCTGCGTCTCGGCGAAGCGGTAGGAGCTCACCAGCTTATAGAAGTTGATCGACTTGCCTGCCTCTTCGGCGGTGGCCTTGTAGCCGTTGGTGGTGCTGAGCGACAGCGCGGTATCTTGCTGGCGGTCCCAGCCGACGCCGATCTTGAAGCCGCCGATTTCATACTTGGCTGCCAGCGATTCGCGCGGCGAACTGGTCGTGGTGGTGCTGGATTCGTCGAAGCCGTAGGAGGCGCCGAATTGGAAACCGTTCAGGTTGGGCGAGTAATAATGGACCGAGTTTTTCATCCGCGTCTCACCGCGGCTGAAAATGGAAATAAAGCCCGGGCCGGTGCCCCAGTTATCCGCTGCGGTATTACCCATCACGTCCAGGCCAAAATCGCTGACGCTGCCGACCATCGATTTGTAGACGTTGTCGTTATAGCCGGCAACCACCTTGCCGTAGGTGTTGGACTGCATGCCGACAAACGTATTACGCGTGGCCAGCGTTGCTGATTGCCCCCATGGCGTGGTGCCGCCGTTATTGAAATCACGCAGACTGGATTCAATTTGCCAAACAGTCTTTAATCCATTGTCCAGGTCTTCGTCGCCACGAAAACCAATACGCGAGTTATTGTCGCTGACGCGCATCTGTGATGGATTGCTACCATAAGAAGACCCGGAGGCCCCGGCAGATTCAATGCTGGCGCTGATATAGCCATACAACGTGGCTTCATCAGCTCTGGCATTGAATGCCAATACGGCTGCGCCGGAAAACAGAATTACCTTCTTCGCCAGTTTCATACTTGTCTCCATATCTTTATGGGTCGGTAAAATATTTATGCAGTAGCGTTTTTTTAAGGCAAAACAATTCCCCTGAAAATCAAAATGATTTTCATCGAAATTTAAAATATGGGATTAATTAGTGGCGCAGTGTTCGATAGCGGACACTATCTTCAATGCCGATGCATTCCAGTTGGTATTTTCCTGCATAAGCGGCAATGGCTTCGCCGCGCGCCATGCTGTCGTCGCGAATCATCATTGCCATCTGGGCGGCATTGATTTTATCGGCGTGCACCGCCAGGTTCGCCTCGTTCGGTGCCGCCTCGAACCGGGCGATGAATGCTTCCATGTCCATCCTTGCGTTATCGGGCGTCCGGCGGGGCGATGAACGGATATCCCTTCTCGACGATATCCATCAGCTCCGTCATATAGGACGCGGAGGCCATCTTGACGACGGCCGGGAAAAAGATCTGCGGCGCGGAGTACAACTCCACCACATGGCACTGCTCGGGCCGGACGGCCTCGACTTCGGATGCCGGCAGGAAGGCTGCGGCGGCAAGCCCGGAATTGAGCCAGTCGATAATCACGCCGGGCTGGGAGATGTGCATTGCCACATCCGGCTGCACACCGCCCTTGCGTAAATGATCGAGGATCGACTCATAGGTCCCCGAGCCATTGGCGCGTTTGAGCAGCACCAGCGGCAGTCGGCCTACTTCCAGGAACGACATCGGCTCCGTTGGCGGCTCCGGCATTAATTGCCGGTTGATGACCGCGACCAGTTTTATCGGGTCGAAAGCGGTGCAGTCAAATCCCTCGCTGCGATAAGGTTTCTGAATCAGGGCAATATCGATCAGTCCGTTGCTGAGTAAAAATTCGATATGACTGGAATCTGAAACCGATACACCAATTTCGGCGAGCGGGTTCTTTTTATGAATCTCCAAGACCAATGGTTTGAAATACGATTGAAAAAGGTGGGTCAGGCCGATGCGTAGTAGCTTTGTCTCGCGGTTGGCCAGCAATAATGTTTCGCGCTTGGTATCTTCGACCTCGCGCAATATTGCACACGCTTTTTTGTAAAGAAAATACCCCGCTTCGGTTGGTTCTATTCTTCTGCCATTGCGCAGGAAAAGAGGAACACTAAGCTCTTCTTCGAGCTCCTGTAGTCGTTTGCTTAATGGCGGTTGCGCCATATTTAGCAATCGCGAAGCCTGACTTATTGAGCCTTGTTCCACTACCGTGCAAAAGTACCGCAATCTCTTCAGGTCCATGTCCACCTCCCGGCGATAATTCTCTGTAAACGGGTTGTAATGAATTTTGATCTATATCAATACGATGGATATCGCATACCTACCGTTTTGGTATGCCTGCCGATATCAAAATAGTATTTTTTTTTGCGATGCACTCCGAATATATTGGCGTCGGATTAACGACCAACCCTAATTTGGAGGCAGACAATGTCAAATCCAGGAAACAACGCGGTGCATGATTTGCGCTCCGCGCTGGAATTGTTGCAAGCGACGGGCGAGCTGGTTTCGACCGATGTCGCTGTCGACCCGCGCGCCGAGCTGTCCGGCGTTTACCGTTACGTCGGTGCTGGCGGTACCTGCCAACGCCCGACGCGCAAGAACGGTCCGGCGATGGTGTTCAACAAGGTCAAGGGCTTTGACGGCATCAGCGTCGCCATCGGCCTGAACGGTTCGCGCAAGCGTGTCAGCCAGTTCCTCAACTGCCCGCCGGAGCGCCTCGGTCACCTGCTGAAGGACTCGGTGAAGAACGCTATCGCCCCCGTTGTGGTCGACAGCGGCAAGGCGGTATGTCAGGAGGTCGTTCACCTGGCCACCGATGCCGGTTTCGACCTGCGCACGATGCTGCCGGCGCCGACCAATACCGAAGAAGATGCCGGCCCGTACATTACCATGGGTCTGTGCTATGCCTCCGATCCGGAAACCGGCGAATCCGATGTCACCATTCACCGCCTGTGCGTGCAAAGCCGCGACGAACTGTCGATGTGGCTGACCCCGGGCCGTCATATCGACGCGTTCCGCCAAAAGGCTGAGGCCGCAGGCAAGCCGCTGCCGATCTCGATCAGCATCGGTGTCGACCCGGCAATCGAAATCGCCGCCTGCTTCGAACCGCCGACGACGCCGCAAGGTTTCGACGAGCTGTCCATCGCCGGCGCGCTGCGCGGCAAGGCGATCGAACTGGTCAACTGCAAGACCATCAAGGAACGTGCGATCGCCCACGCGGAAATCGTCATCGAAGGCGAACTGCTGCCGAACGTACGCGTCCGCGAAGACCAGAACACCGATACCGGCAAGGCGATGCCGGAATTCCCGGGCTACACCGGCGAAGCCAAGGCCGCCATTCCGGTGATCAAGGTCAAGGCCGTCACCCACCGAACCAAGCCGATCTGGCGCACCACCGTCGGTCCGGGCGAAGAACATGTCAACATGGCCGGCATCCCGACCGAAGCCAGCATTCTCGACATGGTCGATCGCGCCATGCCAGGCAAGTTGCTCAATGTGTTTGCCCATACTTCCGGCGGCGGCAAGCTGCTGGCGGTGATGCAATTCAAGAAGTTCGCCCCGGTTGACGAAGGCCGTCAACGTCAGGCTGCGCTGCTTGCGTTCTCCGCCTTCCCGGAACTGAAGCACGTGATCCTGGTGGACGAAGACGTCGATATCTTCGATACCGACGACGTGCTGTGGGCGATGCAGACCCGCTTCCAGGGCGATGTCGACACCATTGCCATCCCGGGCGTTCGTTGCCATCCGCTCGATCCGTCGCAGGTGCCGGCCTACAGCCCGAGCATTCTGCAGCAGGGCATGTCTTGCAAGACGATCTTCGACTGCACCGTGCCGTTCGCGCTCAAGTCGCACTTCGAACGCTCCAAGTTCATGGAAGTCGACGTGAAGCGCTTCTTGCCTGATTTCGAGTAAGGGGCAGACATGAGTACACGGCGCATTATTGTCGGCATCAGCGGCGCCACCGGTTTTCAGTATGGCGTGAAAGCGCTCGAGTTGTTGGCACCGATGGATGTCGAAGTGCATCTGGTCATTTCCAAGGGAGCGGAGATGACCCGTGCGCTGGAGACGGACTACACCCATGACGAAGTGGCCGCCATGGCGGATGTCGTTCATCCGCTCGGCAATCTGGGCGCCTCGATCGCCAGTGGTTCGTTCCATACGCTCGGGATGCTGGTTGCGCCGTGTTCCATGCGAACGCTGGCGTCCATCGCGCACTGCATGACCGACAACCTGCTGACGCGGGCGGCCGACGTGGTGCTGAAGGACCGGCGTCGGCTGGTGCTGATGGCGCGGGAGACCCCGCTCAATATGGGCCACCTGCGCAATATGCAGCTGGTGACCGAAATGGGCGGCATCGTGTTCCCGCCCGTTCCGGCCCTCTACCAACGGCCGCGCACCCTGGACGATGTCATCACGCACAGTGTGGGACGCGCGCTCGACCTGTTCGGACTTGAAGTCAAGTCTTTGCCTCGCTGGGGGGAACCCGCAGGTAACGAAGATCCGGCGCTGCAAGCGACCGGGTCCTGATAGAAAGGTGATGCAAGTATGTTGATCGGACCTTATGTAAATGCCAGTGCGGTCATTGTCGGCGGTATCGTCGGTGCATTTCTCGGCAATCGCATGCCGGAAAGACTGCGCACCGCACTGCCGCTGACCTTCGGCCTGTGCTCGATGGGCCTGGGCGTCATGCTCATCCTCAAGGTGAAGATCATGTCGGCCGTCGTGCTGGCAACGATCCTCGGCGCACTGATCGGCGAGCTGTGCTATGTGGAGAAGGGCATCGGCTATGTGGCCGGTGCAACCCGCGGCTTTATCGACAAGTTCCTGCCGGCGCCGAAAGGCATCTCGCATGAAGAATTCATGAACAAGTTCGTCGCCATCGTGGTGTTGTTCGCTGCCAGCGGTACCGGTATTTTCGGTTCGCTGCACGAAGGGATGACCGGTGACCCGTCCATCCTGTACATCAAGGCGATTCTCGACCTGTTCACGTCGGCGATCTTCGCCACGGCGCTCGGCTATGCGGTGGCGACCATTTTCGTTCCGCTGTTGATCGTGCAAGTGGGGCTGGCCACGCTGGCGACGGTCATCCTGCCGCTGACCAACCCGACCATGATGGCCGACTTCTCGGCGGCTGGTGGTCTGATCATGTTTGCGACCGGCTTCCGCATCTGCGGTGTCAAGTCGTTCCCGGTGGCCAATATGTTGCCGGCGCTGATTCTGGTGATGCCGATTTCGCACCTGTGGGCCACCTATATCCACTAATGCGATGTTTTGCCGCCGGACCGGCCCTCAGGGGCCGGACCGGCGTTTATGAAGGTGTTTCATCATGACCCCCTTGCCCCATTCGATCACCGAATTCATCGCAAGCCTTCATGTCGTGAGTGTGGCGACGCTCGACGCCGACGGACTGTGGAGCGCGAGCTGCTTTTATGCCTTCGATGTCGCCGACGCCAATCTGGTGCTGCTCTCGAGCGCCGACACGCGCCATGGTGCGGCCATGCTCGCCGATGGAAGGGTCAGCGGCACCATCAGTGGCCAGCCGAAGAATCTGCGCGATATCCGTGGCGTACAGTTTTCCGCCCGGGCCGAACGGCTCGACGGCGTTGCCAAGCACGCGGCCCTGCGTCTCTATACCCAGCGTCACCCGCTTGCCAAGCTGAAAACGACCGATGTGTGGCTGCTGCATATGGACGAGATCAAGTTCACCGACAATTACAGCCTGTTCGGCCACAAGACCCGCTGGTCGAGGCAGGCGAAGGGGGCGGACGCATGAAGCGGCTGCTGACCATCAATCATGTCGCCAGTTGCCGTCTGCCGACCCGCTGGGGCGAGTTCGCCATGCACGGGTTTCGCGGCGAGAACGGCGAAGAGGGCTTTTGTCTCGAAATCGGTACACCGGCGCGCGATGCGGCGCCACTGGTGCGGGTGCACTCCGAGTGCCTGACCGGCGAGAGCCTGCACTCGCTGCGCTGCGATTGCGGCGAACAGCTCGATGGCGCGCTGGCGCGCATGGCGGAGGCGGGCAGCGGACTGTTGGTGTATCTGCGCCAGGAGGGGCGCGGCATCGGCCTGCTCAACAAGATTCGCGCCTATGCGCTGCAGGACGACGGTTTCGATACCGTCGACGCCAATCTCCGGCTTGGCCTGCCGGCCGACGGCCGCAACTACGATCTGGCGGCGGCGATGCTGCTCGCCCGTGGTGTGCGGGCGGTGCGGCTGATGACCAACAATCCCGACAAATATCAGGCGCTGTCCCGTGCCGGCATCCGTATCGTCGAGCGCATCGCCATGCGCCCGCCGACCCGGCCGGAATGCGCCGGCTATCTCAAGACCAAGGCCGAACGGATGGGGCATCTGCTGACCTGACCGGCCTCGCAGTCCCCGGCCTCCGCACAAAAAAAGCGCGCTACCGATTGATTGATCCGGCAGCGCGCGGGTATGTCCGCAGGCGTGTGGCTATGTTCCCCGCTAGAGAGAACCACGCCCGGGGTTCCCGAAGGTTTGCGTTGAAGTACTAGTCGGAACTAGTCCGCCGAGGAAGGCTGCGCCATGGTGGCGTCTTGTCCTTCATCCGCGGTTTCCTTGCGGCTGGGGCGAACCGACAAAAGGAACAGGGCCAGCGCGACGACCAGCGTCAGCGCCAATTGAACCTGGGTGCCGCCGGCGATGGCGACGAAGCAGAACAGCATGCCGAGAATGGCGGCGGCGGTGAGCAGCGGGCCCTTCTTCTCCTGCCGTTTGAGCAGATACAGGATCGAGTAGAAATACGGGAACAGCACGAACAGCGATGCCAGCGTTGCCGTGGCGCCGAAGATCGACACCAGATTCTGCTTGAGGATGATGGCGATGATCATCGCGCCGGTCATGATCAGGGACTCGATGATGATGCCCTTGACCGGAACGCCGCGTGCGCTGGTTTCGGCAAAAATGCCCGGCAGCGTACCGTCCTTGCCGGCGCGGGCAGCCGCTTCGGCGACGACGAAGATCCAGGAACACAGCGAGGCCAGGCACAGGATGGTTTCCGCCGTGGCGACAACCGGGCCGAGCTTGGGCGAGAACAGTGTGCTGACCGCGAGCACCCACGGTGCCGGTGTGTTGGCCAGAACCTTCATCGAGAACAGCCCGCCGACGACGGTGCACGACAGGAAATAGATCACGCAGACCAGGGCGACGCCGCACATGGTGGCGATCGGTACGGTGCGCGACGGGTTCTTGACCAGACCGCTGTTGATGCTGGCGGTTTCCACCCCGAGGAAACTCCACAGGCAGACCAGGATGCCGGAGAAGATCGCCGACAGGGCGCCGGTGCCGGAAACGTTCCAGTTCTGGGCAAACAGGGTCGGGTTGAATTCGACCCAGCCATAGGAGCCGACGGAAACGATCTGCAGCACGATCATGACCACGCCGATGGTGGCGAAGCGGGCGACCCAGCCGATGCCCATCATGGCGATGAAGGCGAGAATCCAGGTTTCGACGATGATGCTGATCGAAGCGACGAGCGGGTCCTGGAAGACCGGGAACAGCATGCTGAGATAGGCGATCGCGGTAGCGGCGACGGCCAGGTTGCCGGTCAGGTTGGCGAGCACGTAGAAGATCTGCGTCTGTTTGCCGAGTACCGGCGATACTTTCGATGCGTAGGCGACCACACCGCCTTCGGCCGGGTCTACGATGGCCAGGCGCGAGAAGACCAGCGCGAGCGATACCGCGCCGACGATGGCGATCAGCCAGCTGACCATGCCGATGGTGCCGATCGAGGCCATATAGGCCGGGACCATGGAAATCCCTGACCCCAACATGTTGGCCATGACGAGAAATGTGGCTAGTCCGACGCCGATTTTATAGTCCGACTTCATGTCTACTCCCAACTTTCAGGTTAATACTGCAAGCAATTTCTGCCGTGCCGGATTTAATGTCGCGGGCTTTTATATTTGTCGGGACAAAATAATCCCGGGCCTGTCCGTTTTATGGACACGGCAGGGTGAAATTCGTTTTTTCTCCCCTCGCGAGGCGTGTCGGATCAGGCGGCGATAATGGCCGGTTTCATGGTCGATGCACTCTTTCCTATCCCAACGGCGTCACTGTTGAGCTAATTAAATGTCATGGGCATTGCCGTCGCCGCTGACGAAGCCACGGCGTGCGTTCGATAAGGAACGGCCGCAAGCAGTCGCAACAAGCTTCAGGCAAGAGAAAGCGATAATCGGGCGGCCTGTTGGCCTGGTGATGCTGTACGTTTGTCGCAACACCGGATCGACATGGGTCCGAAAGGGACCTGCCGACCCGCCTGCGCGAGCGACTGGCATTGCTGCCAGCCTGTCAACCAGCAAAGGGGGTAGTAAAACAATGCGAGGTTGTGTGAATGAAACCCAAACTTCCTCTGGCAAAAATATTACCTTGGCCGTAAATGTTTTTCAAGGGCGTAAATTCAAACTTTTTAAAAATGGCCGGGTATTTTTTGTGTTTTTCAGGATGTGTCTTATATAAAAAAATAAATTGTCAGACAGAAATGGCTGCCATTTGAAAAAAGCAGCGCATGCCAATTAATCGTCGACGGCGGCCGGCTCACAGGTGTGGCCGGGCGGTTTCGCTTGGCGAGGGCGGCGCATCGAAGGAATGGGCAACCGCCTGCGCCGACCAGATGGCGGTCATGGTTACGCCCCAGATAGTCGCCAGCAGCAAGGAAGCGGCGAAGAGAATTTTGAGGCTTTCCAGCCGGTGCAGTCTCAGCGCGGTCAGCAGCGTGCGCAGCACAGCGCCGCCGCGGCTCGCGTTCTCAAACCGACAGTGCCGCCAGGTGGCTGCGATCCAGGCGAAGTAGTCGCGAAAGCTGTCCTTGAGAAACAGGGCGGCGCTCGCATTGAGCGACAGGGTCGCGCCGATGAACAGCATGAGGGTGGCAAGGGTCGGCGACCAGTGCTGGAAATGGCGAACGCGCGCGATATGAAAGATGACCAGCGCGATGGTCAGCAGAAAGGCAGGTGCCTGCAGTCCGCTGACGTAGGACACGAATTGGCGCAACTGCCGCTCGTGCCTGCCGGCCGAGGCCGGTTCGGACGGGCGGCGGCCGTAACGGCGCAGTGACCGTGTGACGGGGCGGCTGGCACGATGGCGCGCGCTTTTGCATGGTGGTCGGTACATGGCGGACGAGAGAAAGGGGACGATGGCGCCATTGTCCCGTCTTGCGTGCTGCCGGGCAATTGCCGGCCCGTTTTGCGGCTGCAATGCAACTGTCACAAATGTGGCATCCGAGTGTCATTTTCGACGTTTATGCTCCGCCTGTCTGCCGTGGACTATTCCAGAAGGGGAATTCATGAAACGTCATCTGCTTGCTTGTGCCGTATTGGGGACTCTGGGCGTCGCGACTGCGGCCCAGGCGCAAAACCTGAACAACCTGATCAAGGCCGCCAAGAAGGAAGGCCAGCTCACGACGATCGGCCTGCCGCACGACTGGTGTGGTTATGGTGCGATGTTGGCCGATTTCGGCGCCAAATATGGCATCAAGATCAATGAGTTGAATCCGGATGCCAGCTCCGGTGACGAAATCGAGGCGATCAAGGCCAACAAGGGCAATACCGGTCCGCAAGCCCCCGACGTGATTGACGTCGGCCTGTCGTTCGGTCCGCAGGCGAAGGACTCTGGTCTACTCCAGCCGTATAAGGTCTCGACCTGGAACAGCATTCCCGGTGCGGCCAAGGACGCGGCCGGCTATTGGTACGGCGACTACTACGGCGTTCTGGCCTTCGAAGTCAACAGCGACCTGATCAAGCAGGCGCCGAAAGACTGGAAGGATCTGCAAAAGGCGGCCTACCGCAATGCGGTATCGCTCGCCGGCGATCCGCGCTCGGCCAACCAGGCCATCTCGGCCGTCTACGCCGCCGGCCTGTCGCAGGCCGGCAACAATGCCGCCCGTGCCGGCGACGCCGGATTGAAGTTCTTCGCGCAACTGAACAAGAGCGGCAACTTTGTTCCGGTGATCGGCAAGGCCGCCTCGCTGGCGCAGGGCACGACACCGATCATCATCCGCTGGGACTACAACGCCCTGGCCGACCGCGACAAGCTCAACGGCAACCCCAAGGTCGAGGTGATCGTGCCCAAGAGCGGTGTGGTGGCCGGCGTCTATGTGCAGGCGATCAGCGCTTATGCGCCGCACCCGAACGCCGCCAAGCTGTGGATGGAGTATCTCTACTCCGATCAGGGCCAGATCGGCTGGCTGAAGGGCTACTGCCACCCGATCCGTTTCAATGATCTGGCCGCGCACAAGAAGATTCCGCAGGATCTGCTGGCCAAACTGCCGAACCCGGCGCTGTACAAGAAGGCCGTGTTCCCGACGTTGCAAGATCAGGAAACCTATAAGGGCGTGATCACCAAGGGTTGGGATGGTGTGGTCGGCAGCAATGTGAAGTAAGTGTGCCGCAGGGGGATGGATGTGCTTGCACGTCCGTTCCCTGTGCTCGGCGGCGCAAGCCGCCTGTTTCCGTTTAGGTAGAAGACCAACGATGGCCATTATGGAATCTGTTTCGGAAGGGGCGCAGGTCAAGCCCGTCCGGCCGGGCAACCGGCTTTGGGTCTGGCTCGGCATTGCGCCGTTCATGCTGTTTGCCCTGTTGTTTCTGCTCTTGCCGACCGCCACGCTGATGTTCGGTGCGTTCCAGGACGCACAGGGCCACTTTACGTTCGGCAATGTGTCCCGCCTGTTCAGCGATTCGATCCTCGATGCCTACTGGATCAGCATCAAGATCAGCGCGGTGTCGTCGCTCTGTGGTGCGCTCATCGGCCTGGTGCTTGCGCTGGCGGCGATCCAGGGGCAATTGCCCGGCTGGGTGCGGCCGACACTGATGACCTTCTCCGGCGTCGCGTCCAATTTCGCCGGCGTGCCCCTTGCGTTCGCCTTTCTCGCCACCCTCGGCCGCGTTGGGCTGGTGACGGCGCTGCTGCGCGACGTGTTCGACTTCGATCTGTACGGCACCGGTTTCAGCATCCTCAGTTTCGCCGGACTGGCGATGACCTATCTCTACTTTCAGATCCCCTTGATGGTGCTGATCATCGCGCCGGCGGTCGACGGGATGAAAAAAGAATGGCGCGAAGCGTGTGAAAGCCTCGGCGGCAGCAGCTGGTATTTCTGGTGGCATGTTGCGTTGCCCATCCTGTTTCCGAGCATTCTCGGCGCGGCGTTGCTGTTGTTTGCCAATGCGTTCGGCGCCGTTGCCACCGCCTATGCACTGACCGGCAGCACGCTCGATATCGTGCCGATCATGCTCTATGCGCAGATACGCGGCGATGTGCTGCACGACCAGAATCTTGGCTATGCGCTGGCGCTCGGCATGATTGTGATCACCGGCCTGTCCAATGCCGGTTATATCTGGCTGCGCGCCAGGGCGGAAAGGGGAGTGGCATGAAGCGCAATGGAACCCGCGTTGGCGCCTGGGTCGCCATGATCGTCGGCGCGCTGTATTTTCTGCTGCCGCTGGCGGCCACGTTCGAGTTCAGCCTGAAGATGCGCCGCGACAGCTACAGCTTCGACGCCTACCGCGTGGTGCTCGGCGATCCGGCCTTCCGGGCGACCTTCGGCTACTCGGCCATGATGGCCCTGCTGACCATCGTGGTCGGCATTTTGCTGGTGGTGCCCACCGCGTACTGGATTCAGCTAAAGCTGCCGCGCCTGCGCGGCCTGGTCGAGTTCATCACCCTGCTGCCGCTGGTGATCCCGGCGATCGTCATCGTGTTCGGTTATCTGAAGCTGTTCAACAGCAGCTCCTGGTTGCCGCTGACCGCTCATGAACGCTCGACCGACTTTCTGCTCATGGCAAGCTACGTCACGCTGTCGCTGCCGTATCTGTACCGCTCGGTCGATACCGGTTTGCGCGCAGTCGACGTGCGCGGCCTGACCGAGGCGGCGCAAAGTCTCGGTGCAGGCTGGGGCAGCATCCTGCTGGGGGTGATTCTGCCCAACGTCAAGGCGGCGGTACTGTCCGGTGCCTTTCTCACCTTCGCGGTGGTGATCGGCGAGTTCACCATGGCGAGCCTGCTCAACCGGCCGGCATTTGGCCCCTATCTGCAGCTCATCGGCGCCAATCGCGCCTACGAGCCATCTGCCCTGGCGATCATCGCCTTTTTGGTGACCTGGGCGTCGATGGGGCTGTTGCAGGTCGTGGCGCGCAATATCCACGGCACCCGCGCCGAGACTTCGGCGTGACGGACCGCGACAAGGAAACTGGCATGTCTTTTTTGCAGATTGCATCGCTCAATAAACGTTTCGGCGAACACGTCGCCGTATCCGATGTCGACATGAACATCGCCGAAGGTGAGTTCGTCACCTTTCTCGGTCCGTCCGGCTGCGGCAAGACGACCGTGCTGCGCATGATCGCCGGCTTCGAGACGCCCGATTCGGGCTCGATCCGGGTCGGCGGGCAGGATATCGTCGGCCAGGCGCCGCAAAAGCGCGGTATCGGCATCGTGTTTCAGAATTACGCCTTGTTCCCCAATCTTACCGTCGAGCAGAACATCGGTTTCGGCCTGAAAGTGCGCAAGCTGCCGCGTGCCGATATCGCGCGCAAGGTGGCCGAGGTGATGAAACTGGTCGAGCTGTCGGGGAAGGAAGCGCGCTATCCGCACCAGCTGTCCGGCGGCCAGCGCCAGCGGGTCGCATTGGCGCGAGCGCTGGTGGTCGAACCGCGTATCCTGCTGCTCGACGAGCCGCTGTCGGCGCTCGACGCACGCATCCGGCGCTCGCTGCGTGAGCAGATCCGCGATATCCAGCGCCGCCTGCAGTTGACCACCGTATTCGTCACCCATGACCAGGAAGAGGCGCTGACGATGTCGGACCGCATCTTTGTGATGAACCAGGGACGCATCGAGCAGCATGGCAGCGCCGAGGATATCTATGCCCGCCCGTCCACCGAGTTTGTTGCCCGTTTTATCGGCAATTACAATCTGCTGCCGGCAGGCGATGCGCAGCGCTTGCTAGGCGTGGAGGTAAGCGGCCATATGGCGATCCGTCCCGAGTCCATCCATGTGCTGGCGGCCGGCAGCCATGAACTCGGCACGCTTGAAGGCACGGTACGCCGCCATCAGCTATTGGGCGGCATCATCCGCTATCAGGTGGAGAGCCGTGGGGTGACGCTGCTGGTCGACCGGCTCAATCGCAGTCTTGGCGACCTGCTCGAGGTCGGTACGCCGGTGCGGCTGCAGATCAGCCCGGACGATATGCGCGAAGTGCGCTGAACGACAAGCTGGAAGAAGAGGTGTCACAGAGGCTGCCCGCGCATTGCGCGGGCTTTTTTCTGCGCGGCCGCGAGGCGGCAAAAAAAACGCCGCGACCGGCAAGCCGGCGCGGCGCTGCAATGCCGCAGGCAATGCCTACCGGCCGAGAATTTCGGTAAAGCGTGCGTCGGCGCACAGAATGCCGAGCAATTCGCCGCTCTGGCCCAGGAGCGGTGTGCCGATGGTAAAGCAGTATTGATTGTCGTCGACCGAACGATACAGGTCGGACACGAACAGCTTGCGTGTGCGGCTGGGCTCCTGGAACCAGCGACGATCGCTCCAGGTATTCTTGCGGCCGTCACGATCGATCTGACCCTTGGCGACATCGGAACTGATCTGCCGGCCGCTGGCGTCGGTGATGCAGAGCATTTCCAGAGAGGGCTCGCGCTGAAAGAGTGCAACCAGCTTGCGGTCGAGGTCTTCCGGCTCGAGGCGGGAAAGACGCCACTGGGCGATTTCCTGTGCAACCGTTTCGCGCAGGCGGCGGTGGCCGCCGAGGCGGAATTCGCCGACTTCGGTCAGTAGCGCGTCGCATTGTTCGCTGACCTGGGTCGCGCTCGTCGCCAGCTGCTGTGCGTCAGTCAGTTGCAATTGGGTGCTGCTGACCACTTCGCCGATCTGCTCGGTGATGGCGCGTACCTTTTCGTTTTGCGAGCCGCTCGCATCGGCGATCGTGCGTACGTGTTCGATCAGGGTGTTGATGTCGCGCGAGGCCGCTTCGATCGATGCCCCGGCCGCCTGCGAAACGGTGATGCCGGTGTGTACCTGCTGCGACATTTCCACCATGGTCTCGCTTGATGTGGTGACCTGTTCCTGGATTTTCGCCAGCAATTCCTCGACGTTCTGCGTCGCGCTCATGGTCTGGTCGGCGAGTTTTCGCACTTCGTCGGCGACGACGGCGAAACCTCGTCCCTGTTCGCCGGCGCGTGCCGCTTCGATTGCCGCATTGAGTGACAGCAGGCGCGTGCGGTCGGCGATATTCTTGATCAGTTCGACCACTTCTCCGATCGAGGCCGAGCTGTCCTTGAGCATGCCCATCTGGTTTTCGAGCGCCGAAGTACTCTCGCCGATGGCCTGGATCTGCTTGCGGCTCAATTGGTCGTTGCTGTTGGCGCTCTCGGCTGCTTCGGCGACCTGGCGCGAGAAGGCTGATGCCTCGCTGGCGCTGACGGTGATGGAACTGACCGTGTCGGACAGCACCCGGCTTGCTGCCGCGATGTTTTCCGCATTGCCCTGCTGGGTGCGGGCACGCTCTTCAAGCAGCTTGGACAACTTGGCGAGCTCTGGCGCCTGTTGCGACAGGTGGATGGTGGTGCCGGCGATTTTCATCAGCGCGCTCTGAAAACGATCGAGCAGGGTGCGGATCAGGCGGGCGATCCATCCTAGGCTGCCGCCTTCTTCGAGCGAAACCGTCAGGTCGACCCCGTTGCTGGAGGCTTCGGATAACGGCTTGAGAAATTGAGACAGTCTTCTTGCAGAAACAAACATGTTAGACCCCAAGTTGAGCCGAACTTTGATGTCGGCATGGGTTGTCGCCGAGCGTCGGCGCAATAGCGGATCTGACCGGTATCGGAATTATTATAAGTATCCGCGAATATTGTGAAAATTGATGTACAGCAAAGAAGAATCGTGAGGGGTCAACGCGATTTCGATGAATGTGACGAAATATGCGTTTAAAAGAACGGAAATGATGAAAATGGTGAAATTGACAGGGCCCGTCAGTGACGGACCCTGTTCGACCTTGCGGTGGAAAGTGCGGCGTCAGGCGGCGAGATTGTGCCGTTCGCGCTCGGTAAGCACCGCTTCGGCGGCGCCGGAGAGCTCGGAGGCGCTGTTGGCCAGTTGCTGGCTTGCCTTGAGGACGCGCTGTATCTTGTCGAGCTGGTGCTTGAGGGTGCCGGTGTCGAGCTGTCCCTCGGTAATGGCACGAATCATCGATGCATTCTGTTCGTTGATGTCTTCGAGCCGGATGCCGAGTTGGTAGCGCAGTCGCAAGAGCTCCATCACCGGGCGGGGGATGCGACGGTCCTGCTCGTAGCGCGAGCCGCCGGATTGGGTAACGCCGATGGCCGACCAGAACTCCTGCTGGTTCATGTCCAGCTTTCGGCGCAGGGTACGCGGGCAGAAATCGCTTTCCTCGTGTTCCGGTTGCCGCGGATCTTTGCTGTGGCTGAAATTGATCATGGTTGATCTCCTGTATTTGTGTTTATTTACAATTAACAAATTGTTTAAAAGTCAATCGTGAGTACTCCGTCATGGACATCGCGCAGGGCTTGCAGCGCCGATGTCCGCCAAAGGCAATACGCTCAAAGATCAGGTTTGATGCGTTACGGGATGTACAAGCAGATTGAGAAGGGAACTGCGCAAAAGTTCAGTGTCATCAACAAGGTACTTGTCATCTTGTTTTTTGATATAAATTTTATGAAAAACAAAGGGGTAAGGTGGGCGTTCACGCCACTTACATCAAGAATTCTACATTGAGAATGAGAAAAGGGAATGGCAGGACAAACAGTTTAAGATAAGTCTTACGGTTACAAGTAAATGTACTTGCTGGTTAATATGATATTGCCTACGGCATGGATTGCGTAGACTGACGCATTTCCGACACATTCATTTCGACGAGGAGACACGCCGCCCATGACGCACACCATTCAGAACGGCAAATCGCTGCTGACACGCGTACGGCGTATCACGGGTCAGTCGCAAGCCTTGGAAGCCGCCCTGATCAACCAGACAGAATGCCACTTGATTTTGCAGCAGATCGCGGCCATCCGCGGCGCCGTCAACGGTTTGATGGTGGAGGTGCTCGAAGGTCATCTGCGCGAGCATGTGCTCGCCAGGGACAGTTCCCCCGAGCAGCGTGAAGCAGACCTCGACGAGGTCACCCGCGTGCTGCGTTCCTATCTGAAGTAGCGCTCGTCAATATTCCGCGTAGCCGTCCTTGCGGCAGAAGCTCAACAGGCGCATGCCGGCTTCGCGCGCCATCCGGATCGCCAGCGAGGTCGGTGCCGAGATGGTTGCGAGCAGCGGCACATTGCGTCGAGCCGCCTTGCGCACCAGCTCGTAGCTGGCGCGGCTGGTCATGAAGATGAAGCCGTGGGTGCTGTCGACACCGCTGCGCGCCATCCAGCCAAGCAGCTTGTCGAGTGCGTTGTGGCGGCCGACGTCTTCGCAGGCGCGGACGATTTCGCCGTCGGCGCGGCACCAGAGCGCGGCATGTGCGCAGCCGGTGGCGCTCATCAGTGGCTGGTGTGCCGGCAGCGCTGCCAGAATGCGCGCCAGTGCCGCCTGGTCGGGGACGGCCTCCGCATTCGCCACGCTGACGGTTTCCGGCGCGAGATCCAGCAATTCGATGCTTTCGATACCGCAAACGCCGCAGCCGGTGCGGCCGGCGAGTGCTCGCCGGTGTGCCTTCAATTCGACGAAGGCCGATTGGGCGATTTCCAGCTGTACTTCGGCGCTGTCATCGTGCCAGACAATCTCGACATCGCGAATGGCCGTCGCGTCGGTGACGATGCCTTCGGAAAGGGCGAAGCCGACCGCGAGCAGGTCGAGATCGGCCGGGGTCGCCATCATCACGGCGTGCGAAATGCCGTTGAATACCAGTGCGACCGGACACTCTTCGGCGACGGCGTCGGTGACCGGCTGCGTCGAGCCGCCGCGGTGGCGCAGCAGCTCGATCGGCTTGGCGCCAGCGGGCAGGGCGGGCGAATTGTCTTTATGCATAATGTGCCGGGGCCAGGCCCCGCTCCTGATCGTTGCTCGGTTCAGCCGCCGGTCTGCGACATGAAGCGCATGATGCGGCCTGGCGCCTCGACAAAGTCGTGGCTGTGCGGTTTCAGATCCACCGCCTTGCGGATGGCCGCTTCGAGGCCGGCGTCGTCGATGCCGGCGCGCAATAGCGGCCGCAGTTCGACGCGGGCTTCCTGGCCGAGACACAGGTAAAGCGTTCCTTCCACGGAGAGTCGCACCCGATTGCAGGTGGCGCAGAAATGCTGCGAGATCGGCGTGATGAAGCCGATGCATCCCTGGCCGTCCGGCGTTTGCCAGTAGCGGGCCGGACCGCCGCCGAGCTCGCGACTCGACGGGGTGAGGGCAAAGCGTTCGATAAGCTGCGTGCGCACTTCGTCCAGCGGCAGGTAGTTGGCGTTGCGGCCGGCGTCGCCGATCGGCATGGCTTCGATCAGGCGCAGGATGAAACCGTTGTCGAGACAGAATGCCGCCATGCGTTCGATCTCGTGATCGTTGACGCCGCGCATGGCGACCATGTTCAGTTTGACCGGGGTCAGCCCGGCAGCCTTGCCGGCCATGATGCCGGCCATGATCGTGTCGAGACTGTCGCGGCCGCACACCTTGCGAACACAGGCGCGGTCGAGCGAGTCGAGGCTGACGTTGATGCGTGACAGGCCGGCTGTTTTCAGTGCTGCGGCGTGGCGCGCGAGTTGCGTGGCGTTGGTCGACAGAGACAGGTCTTCGATGCCGGGCAGGTGGGCGAGATCACGCACCAGCTCGACGATATGGTTGCGCAGCAGCGGTTCGCCGCCGGTCAGCCGGATGTGTCCGACTCCCATGCGGGCGAATGCGGCTACAACGCGATGGATTTCGCCGAAATTCAGCCAGTTGGCCGGTTCGGCGTAACCGTCGAATTCTCGCGGCCGGCAGTAACTGCAGCGCAGGTCGCAGCGATCTGTGACCGACAGCCGCAGATAATCGATGCGGCGGCCGTAGCGGTCGATGAGTGGGGCGCACGATGAATCGGCGCAGTTGGAACGGGTCATGGATCGAATCCGTATCGCAGTTGCCGTAAAAGCGCCCCGGGCGGACCGGGGCGCGTCTCAGGCTCAGTTCAGCGCAGCTTTGCGCATATCGGCCTTCATCTTGCTATAGGTCTCGCGCACGTATGCTTCAGCCCATTTCTGGTCGTCGATGGCTTCGACCCGAACTGCGCTGAATTTGTACTCGGGCGTCTTCGAAATCGGGTCGAGCTGATCGACCGTCAGTTCGTTGCAGGCGCCGATCCACCATTGGTAGGTCATGTACACTGCGCCGACGTTGACGCGCGGGTTGATGTTGGCGCGGGTGATGACCTTGCCGCGGCGCGACGATACCCAGACGAGCGATTGGTCTTTCACGCCGAACTTCTTCGCGTCGTCGGGGTGGATCTGCACGAAACCGGGCTCGTCGGCGAGCGTTTGCAGCGCCGAGCAGTTGCCGGTCATGGAGCGGCAGGAGTAGTGACCGACTTCGCGTACCGTGCACAGGCCGAGCGGGTAGTCGTTGTCGAGCTTTTCCAGCGGCGGACGCCATTCGGCGGCGAACAGCAGGGCCTTGCCGCTCGGGGTGTCGAACTTGTTGCCTTCGTACAGCCATGGCGTACCCGGGTGGTCTTCGGTCGGGCATGGCCATTGGATATAGCCGAAGTCGGCCATCTTCTCGTAGGTGGCGCCGGTGTAGAGGTGGCACAGGCCGCGCAGTTCGTCCCAGACTTCCTTCGCGCTGTTGTAGTGCATCGGGTAGCCCATCGCGCGCGCCATCAGGCTGTAGATTTCCCAGTCGTCCTTGACGTCGCCCACTGCGTCGACGGCCTTGTAGCAGCGCTGGAAGCCGCGGTCGGCGCTCGAGAAGACGTTTTCATGTTCGCCCCAGGAGGTGGCCGGCAGGATGACGTCGGCGACCATGGCGGTCTTGGTCATGAAAATGTCTTGAACGATGATCAGGTCGAGCTTGGCGAACTCCTTGCGCATCATGCCGAGGTCGGGTTCGGTCTGCAGCGGATCTTCACCGAAGATGTAATAGGCCTTGATCTTGCCTTCGTGGATCTTGTGCGGCACTTCGGTGATGGTGTAGCCCTTTTCGGCCGGAATGCTCGGCACGCCCCAGGCCTTGGCGAAGCGGGCGCGAGCCGCGTCGTCGCTGACGTCATAGTAGCCGGGCAGGGTGTTGGGCAATGCGCCCATGTCGCAGGCGCCCTGCACGTTGTTCTGACCGCGTACCGGGCCCACGCCGACATTCGGCTTGCCGAGGTTGCCGGTAAGGGTGGCGATGCTGGACAGGCCCTTGACCACGTCGACGGCCTGGCCCCACTGCGTCACGCCCATGCCCCACAGGATGGTGGCGGTCGGCGCGGCGGCATACATGCGGATTGCCTGTCGTACGAGTTCAGGCGACAGGCCGGTGATTTCGGCGGTGTATTCCGGCGTGTACTTGGCAACCATTGCCTTGTACTCTTCAAAACCTTCGGCGTAGTTGGCGACGAAGTTGGCGTCGTACAGTCCTTCGTTGATCAGCACGTTGGCGAAGGCATTGACCAGCGCCATATTGGAGCCGTTTTTCAACGGCAGATAGAGGTCGGCGATACGGGCGGTTTCGATGAAGCGCGGGTCGCAGACGATGATCTTGGCGCCCTTTTCCTTCGCGTGGAGGATGCGGCGGGCGACGATCGGGTGCGAGTCGGCGGCGTTGTAGCCGAACACCAGGATGCAGTCGGTGTCCTCGATTTCGTTCATCGAGTTGCTCATCGCGCCGTTACCGAGCGTGACTTGCAGGCCGGCGACCGACGGGCCGTGGCAGACGCGCGCACAGCAGTCGATGTTGTTGGTGCCGATCACCGCGCGGGCGAATTTCTGCGCGATGTAGTTCGACTCGTTACCGGTGCCGCGCGACGAACCGGTCATCATGATCGAGTTCGGGCCGTATTGTTCCTTGATGGCCTTCAGGCGCGAGCTGGCGTAGGCGATGGCTTCGTCCCAGCTCACCGCTTCGAATTCACCGCCGCGCTGGCGACGGATCATCGGTTGCTTCAGCCTCGGGGTCAGCAGCTTGGTGTCATTGATAAAGTCCCAGCCGTAATAGCCCTTCAGGCACATCTCGCCTTCGTTGGTCTTGCCGTTGGCGGCCTCGGCCCCCACCACCTTGCCGTTTTCCACCAGCAGGTTCAGTTTGCAGCCGGAGCCGCAATACGGACATACCGTGATTACCTTCTTCATTTCCGAATTCCTTTAGCGGTAGGGTTTGCTCAAAGCGGCAGGTTGGGAATGTCGACGAGCGCGGCTTGTTCGCGCCGTGCCTTGAGCGTCGCTTCCAGCACTGCGGCATCCACCAGGTGCAAGCCCTTGGTCGGACAGGCTTCGACGCAAGCCGGGCCGCCGGCGCGATCGATACACAGATCGCACTTGATGGCCTGTGCCTTGAGATTGCGCGTCTTGAGCACCGAGCCCGACGGCATGTCGGCAGGAACGGTCACCACTTCGATGGCGCCGTACGGACAGGCCACCATGCAGGTCTTGCAGCCGACGCAGCGTTCTTGCAAGACCTGTACGCTGTTGTCGCGCACGACGATGGCGCCGGCCGGGCAGGCGTTGGCACAGGGCGCGTCGTCGCAGTGGCGGCACAATACGGCGGTACTGACGCGTGCGCCCTTGATGACTTTCAACCTGGGTCTGAAGTTTTCCGGGGTCAACATCGGTATGTCGGCAGGTTTGTGCGCCATGGCGCACGCTACCTCGCAAGTACGGCAACCGATGCAGTTCTGAGGTTCCGCGATAACGAACCGGTTCATGTTTCCGCCTCCTTATAGGCTTCCGGGCTCTCGAAAAGGGTCGATGCAAAACAGATCGCAACGCCTCTATCTGTTGCACATGGCGTGCCAGGCCGCAGGATTGCGTCATGAATGCGGTGGGTAGGGCGGCGACAAAATGTCCGCAATGCGTGCAGGGTCTTGATTTTCCGGCTTTTGCTCGGGCCTTGCGATGCGTTCTGGTTGCTGATTGCAGCCAGGATGTGGCAGTGACGAATTCCGCTGCCGTCCGTCGTCATCGTCAAAAGTGACGACACCTCGTCACGGCGCTGCGGGTTTGTTCTGCGCTGGATATTCCAAAATGATAATATTTGGCTGTCGCATAGATATCGTCGGTCCGGCCCAAGCCTGCTCTGGCGGCGCGCCGGGCGCGCTGTCTGCTGCGTCAGGATAAGGTGGTTGGCCAGCTGGTGCGCGAATTGCTTGTATTGTCTGACCGGCTCCGGCTGCGTGGCGCCATCTGCTGTGCGGCATGCCGGCGACGCCCGTGGGTGTCATTTAGATAGCGCTGCACTGACAGGCGCGGCGGAAAGGTTTTCTCATGTGTACTACCTGTGGTTGCGGACACGGCAACACCACCATCAACGGCAAGGTCGCCAGAAGGCATGACAGTGCGCCGGCGCATGCGCCGCGCAGCGGCTATCGCGCCGTCGGGCCGCTGGGCGCGGTGCACGCGCCCGAACTGGACGAGGCGCGTACCCTGCGCATCGAGACCGATATCCTCGCTGCCAACGATGCCCTCGCGGCGGCCAACCGGGCGCGGCTTGCCGTGCGTGGTCTGTTTGCACTCAATCTGGTGTCGAGCCCCGGCTCGGGCAAGACGAGTCTGTTGGTCGAGACCATTCGTCGCTGGCAGGCACGCAGCGGCGTGGCGGTGATCGAGGGTGACCAGCAAACCGCCAACGATGCCGAGCGCATCCGGGCGACCGGTGCGCCCGCGGTACAGATCAATACCGGCAAGGGCTGCCATCTGGATGCGCGCATGGTCGGTCAGGCGCTTGATCGTCTCGAACATGACGGCATGCTGCCGGATGGCGGGCTGCTGCTGATCGAGAACGTCGGCAATCTGGTCTGCCCGGCGGCATTCGATCTCGGCGAGGCGCACAAGGTGGCCATCCTGTCGGTGACCGAGGGCGAGGACAAGCCGCTCAAATATCCGGATATGTTTGCCGCCGCCGATTTGATGATCGTCAGCAAGATCGATCTGTTGCCACATGTCGATTTCGATGTGGACGCGGCCATCGACATGGCACGACGGGTGCGGCCGGGACTGGAGGTGATCCGCCTGTCGACCCGCAGCGGCGAGGGCTGGGATGAGTGGCTCGCCTGGCTTGCCGCCGGCGTGGAGCGCCACCACCGATGAGCGCTGTCCGGCAGCGCATCGCAGTGCGCGGCATCGTGCAGGGGGTCGGCTTTCGTCCCTTTGTCTATCGGCTGGCGCGCGAGCTCGGCCTGGTCGGCTGGGTGCGCAACGATCCCGGCGGCGTGACCATCGAGGCGCAGGGCGATATGGCGCAGCTCGCGGTGTTGGCGCGCCGGCTGCGCAGCGACGCACCGCCGCTGGCGCGTGTCGATGGGCTCGATGTTGCCGCGCTGGCGCCGGGCGACGAGCGTGCTTTTACCATTCTGCTCAATCATGGCCAGGGGCGCGGCGAGGCGGCGATCGGGCCGGACAGCTGCGTCTGCCCAGCCTGTCTGACCGAGTTGTTCGATCCGGCCAACCGCCGCTATCGCTATCCGTTCATCAATTGCACCGACTGCGGCCCGCGCTACACGCTGGTGCGCCATCTGCCCTACGAGCGCGCCGCCACCAGCATGGCGCCGTTCGCGCTCTGTCCCGCCTGCCTGGCCGAGTACCGGGATCCGGGGGCGCGGCGTTTCCACGCCGAGCCGAATGCCTGCCCGGAGTGCGGTCCGGCGCTGACGCTGATCGATGCCGCCGGCCGGAGCGTCGACGGTGACCCGGTCTCTGCCACGCTGGTGCGCCTGCGTCAGGGCGAGATCGTTGCCATCAAGGGGCTCGGCGGTTTTCACCTGGCCTGCGACGCCGACAATCCGGCCGCAGTGGCACGGCTCCGGGCGCGCAAGGACCGCGAAGAAAAACCGCTCGCGCTGATGCTGGCCAGTGTCGCCGCGCTCGATGGACTGGTCGAGGCAGCGCCGGGCGCCGTCGAACGTTTGCAAGGGCCGGAACGACCGATCGTATTGATGAAAAGGACTGCGGCGGCGGACGCGCGCTTTGCCGGCATTGCTCCCGGCATCGCCTGGCTGGGCGTGATGTTGCCGTATACGCCGCTGCATTACTTGTTGTTTCACGAAGCGGCCGGTCGACCGCGCGGGATGGCCTGGCTGGAACGGCCGCCGCCGCTGGCGCTGGTGATGACGAGCGCCAATCCGCGCGGCGAACCGCTGGTGATCGGCAACGACGAGGCGCGCACGGCACTGGCCGGCCTCGCCGATGCCTGGTTGTTGCACGACCGCGATATCGTCGTGCGTTGCGACGACAGTGTGTTGCGCGTCGCCGATGGACGAACGCAGTTTTTGCGCCGCGCGCGGGGATTTACACCGCGCGCCGTGCCGCTGTCGCGCCGCGGGCCGGCGGTACTGGCGATGGGCGGCTATTTCAAGAATACCCTGTGCCTGACCCGCGGCGATCAGGCCTTTCTGTCGCAGCATATCGGCGATCTCGATCGCGTTGCGGTCTGCCGTGCGCAGGAAGATGCCGCCGGCCATTTGCAGCATCTGCTGCAGACCACGCCCGAGCTCGTCGCGCATGATCTGCATCCGGATTTCTACGGCAGCCGGCTTGCACAACGTTTCGCCGAAACGCTACGGATTCCGGCCATTGCCGTGCAGCACCACCATGCCCATGTCGCGGCGGTGCTGGCCGAACATGGCGTCGACGAGCCGGTGCTCGGCCTGGCGCTCGATGGAGTCGGGCTCGGCAGCGACGGCAAGCCGTGGGGCGGCGAGCTGTTGCTCGTCGACGGTGCACGCATGCGGAGGCTCGGGCACCTGCTCGAACTGCCGTTGCCGGGCGGAGACCGCGCTGCGCGCGAACCCTGGCGCATGGGGGCTGCCGCCCTGGCGCTGATCGGCCGCGGCGACGAAATCGCCAGCCGTTACGCGCATTGCCCGGGCGCGGCACAATTGGCGCAGCTTGTCATGCGCCAGCCTGGCGTGACCGGCAGCCTCGGCCGCTGGTTCGATGCGGCGGCGGGGCTGCTCGGCGTGATGACGCATATGCATTTCGAAGGACAGGCCGCGATGCGGCTAGAAGGACTGGCCGAGTGTTTCGGCCCGCTGCCGGCGCCAGGTCTGTATCACTGCGGCAGCGACGGTGTACTCGATCTGCTGCCGTTGGTGCGCCGCCTTGCCGATGAAGCCGATCCGGCGCGCGGCGCGGCACTGTTTCATGCCGCACTGGTCGAGGCGCTGGCCGACTGGGTCGGCCGTGCGGCGGCCGAGACCGGCCTTGGCCGCGTCGCCTGCGGCGGCGGTTGCATGCTCAATGCCTTGCTTGCCCGCGGTCTGCGCGCGGCGCTGGCTGCGCGCGGTATCGAGATGCTCGAGGCGGAAATGGTGCCGCCCGGTGATGGCGGGCTGGCCCTGGGTCAGGCCTGGGTGGCGCAACGTCATGAAAACTGATGGTCGGAGAATGGTTCCGACCTGCTATGAATGAGGAAGCACTATGTGTCTGGCGATACCTGCACGCGTGGTCGAGCTGCTCGATGGCGAGATGGCACGCATTGAACTGGGTGGCGTGAAGAAGGCCATTTCGATCGCGTTGGTCGACGATGTGGCGGTCGGCGACTATCTGATCGTCCATGTCGGTTACGCGATCGGCAAGCTCGATCCGGCCGAGGCGGCGGAAACCCTGGCGCTGTTGGGCGCGATGGGGCGAGACGCCGACCCGGCCAACCCGCAAGCCTATCTTTGAGGGCTGTCATGAAATATATCGACGAGTTTCGCGACGGCGGGCTGGCGCGTGCGCTGGCGAAGACGATCGCCGCCGAGGTGGTCCCCGGGCGCAGCTACCGGCTGATGGAATTTTGCGGTGGCCATACCCATGCCATTTCGCGTTACGGCCTGCAGGACCTGCTGCCGGCGGAAGTGCGGCTGATCCACGGCCCCGGCTGTCCGGTGTGCGTGTTGCCGATCGGTCGTATCGATAGCGCCATCGATCTTGCCGTCGGGCGCGGCGTCATCCTGTGCACCTATGCCGATACGATGCGCGTGCCGGCGTCGGCCGGCATGTCGCTGTTCAAGGCCAAGGCCGGGGGTGCCGACGTGCGCATGGTCTACAGTTGCGACGATGCGCTGGCGCTGGCGATCGAGCATCCCGATCGTGAAGTGGTGTTTTTCGCCATCGGTTTCGAAACCACCACGCCGCCGACCGCTGCCGTCATCCGCCGTGCCGCCGCACTGGGACTGAAGAATTTCAGCGTGTTCTGCAATCATGTGCTCACCCCGGCGGCGATGGTGCACATCATGGAGTCGGAGGCAGCGCCGGAAGCGGTCGCCATCGACGGCTTCATCGGTCCGGCGCACGTGAGTACGGTCATCGGTTACGGCGCCTACGAGGGCTTTGCCGAGTGCTATGACCGGCCGGTGGTCATCGCCGGCTTCGAGCCGCTCGATGTGATGCAGTCGATCCTGATGCTGGTGCGACAGATCAACGAGGGGCGGGCCGAGGTGGAAAACCAGTTCACCCGTGCCGTCAGCCGTGCCGGCAACCTCAAGGCGCAGCAACTGGTGGCCGAAGTGTTCGAGCTGCGTTCGAGCTTCGACTGGCGCGGACTGGGCGAAGTCGAGTTCAGCGCGTTGAAGATTCGCCCCGGCTTTGCCGTGTTCGATGCCGAGACACGCTACGGCATCGCTTACCGCAAGGTGCCGGATCACAAGGCCTGCGAGTGCGCGGCCATTTTGCGCGGCCACAAGCGTCCGGCCGATTGCAAGGTGTTCGGCACCGTCTGCACGCCCGATCATCCGATCGGCGCCTGCATGGTGTCGTCCGAAGGCGCTTGCGCCGCCCATTACACCTATGGACGCTTCCGCGTCGAACAGAATTGAAAGTGAAATCATGAGCTATTCTCGCCCTCTCGACATGAAGAACGGTCGCGTCGATCTGACCCACGGCAGCGGCGGGCGTGCGATGGCGCAGCTGATCCACGACGTCTTCCTGCGCCATTTCGACAACCCCTGGCTCGCGGCGCAAAACGATGGCGCCTGTCTGCCGTTCCCGGCTGGCGGCCGGCTGGTGATGGCGACCGACAGTCATGTGGTCTCGCCGTTGTTTTTCCCCGGCGGCGATATCGGCTGCCTGTCGGTGCACGGCACCCTCAACGACGTGGCGATGAACGGCGCCAGGCCGCTCTATCTGGCGGCGAGCTTCATTCTGGAAGAAGGCTTTCCGCTTGCCGATCTCGCCCGCATCGTCGAATCGATGGCGCGCGCGGCCAAGGCGGCCGGGGTGCCTATCGTCACCGGCGATACCAAGGTGGTCGAGGAGGGGAAGGGCGACGGGGTGTTCATTACCACCACCGGCGTCGGCGTGGTCGCCGACGGCATCGACGTGTCGGGCGATCGTGCCCGGCCCGGCGATTGCATCCTGCTGTCCGGTCACCTTGGCGACCATGGCGTGGCCATCATGTCTTTGCGCGAGGGACTCAGCTTCGAAACCACCATCGAGTCGGACAGCGCCGCGCTGCACACACTGGTGGCGGCGATGACCGACGCGGTGCCGACGCTGCGCTGCCTGCGCGACCCGACCCGCGGTGGACTGGCCGCGGTGCTCAACGAGTTCGCCAGCCAGTCCGGTGTCGGCATGCTGATCCGCGAACGCGATATCCCTGTGCGCGAGCCGGTGCTGGCCGCTTGCGAGTTGCTTGGCCTTGATCCGCTGTACGTCGCCAACGAGGGCAAACTGGTCGCGATTTGTCCGCCGGAAGACGCCGCACGGCTGCTGGCGGCAATGCGCGCCCATCCGCTTGGACAGGACGCTGCCATCATCGGCGAGGTGGTCGAGGACGATCACGGATTCGTGCAGATGGAAACCGCCTTTGGCGGACGGCGCATGGTCGACTGGATCAACGGCGAACAACTGCCGCGCATCTGCTGAGTAACCGGCATTTTTTGCCCGGTTGGCATGGTATGGCGATGCTATGATGCGAGGATATCAATCCCATCGACGCTGTCGCCATGCCCCATCTCTCCATGACCGACAATGCGCGCCTGATGTCCGTGGCGCGTGCATCGCTGTCTGGCTGCTGGCAGTCCGCCGCGCTGGTCACCGCACTCTCGGCGCTGATCCTGATGGCCTGCCATCTGCTGCCGGTTTTCGGCAGTCTCGCGCAGTTATTGCTGATCGGCCCGTTGCAGCTCGGCCTGGCGCGCTATCTGCTGCAGACGGTCCGCGGCGGGCGGCCGTCGACCAGCGTGCTGTTCTCCGGCTTCGACCAGTTCGGCCGGGCGCTGGCGGTGTATCTGCTGTCCATGCTGCTGATGGCCTTGCCCATGGTGCTGCTCGTGTCGGTCTACTGGGGCGTGGCCGCGGCGCTCGGCGTGCCGAGCGGTGAGTCCGCCATGCATTCGATCGCTGCGGCGGTGGCGTTTTGCGCCGTTTTCTCCATCTGGCTGGCGCTGTGCACGTTCATCTGGATCGCGCTCGGCATGAGCTATTTCATCTTGGTCGATGCGCCGCAGACCGGCGCTGTCGCCGCGCTGCGCCAGAGCCGCGCCATGATGCGTGGCAATATGCGCAAATTCTTTGCACTGGTGTGCCGGTTCACCGGCTGGTTTCTGCTCTGCCTCGTCACCTTCGGCATCGCCTCCTTCTGGGTCTACCCGTATTTTGCCGCCGCTTCGATTCATTTCTACGAAGAAATCCGCGACCGGCCGGCCGCGCCGGAAGCGCGTGCAGCCGGCGGCGAACCGTTCGCCTATATCGACTTCGGCGACTGAGGCGGCACGGCGGTCGTCCCGCACATCGTGCCGAGCCGCTCTCCGAGCAGGGCGATCGCCTCTTCCAGTCTTTCATCCCACGGATTGCCGGCGTTGAGCCGCACACAGTCGCGGTAGAGTCCGCGTGCGCTGAAGGCTTCGCCCGGCACGATCCCGATACGTGCGGTGCAGGCGGCATGGTAGAGCGCCATGCCGTCGCAACCGGCAGGTAGTTTCAGCCACAGCGCGTAGCCGCCGCCGGGCCGGCTGATCTGTGTCTCCGGCGGGAAATGCCGAGCGACCGCCTGCCGCAGTGCGGCGCACTGGCTGGCCAGTGCCGGCTGCAGACGACGCAGGTGACGGCGGTAGTCGCCGCTGTGCAGAAAGTCGGCCAGCGCGAGTTGCAAGGGCCGGTTGACCGAGAGCATCATCGCGCGCTGCAGCTGTCCGATGGCGTCGGCGTGGCGGCCGGGCGCACACCAACCGATGCGATATCCCGGCGCCAGCGTCTTCGACACCGAGCCGCACCAGATGACCTGACCGTCACGGTCCCAGTGCTTGATCGGCAGCGGGCGCGGACCGCCATGGCCACATTCGCCGAAGGTGTCGTCTTCAATGACCGGGCAGGCATGGCGGGCGGCAAGCGCGGCGATGCGGGCCTTGTCGTCGCTCGACAGCTGAAAACCGAGCGGGTTGTGAAAGTTGGCACTGATCAGACAGGCGCGCACCAGTCGGTCGCGCAGGCATTGCTCGAGCCGGTCGAGATCGAATCCGTCCGCGGTGCAGGGAATTTCCACCACGCGTCGCTTCAGCCCCGCCAGCAGTTGCAGTTGTCCGCTGTAACAGGGCGAGGGCAGGGCAATGCTGTCGCCTTCGGCGCTGATGGCGAGCAGGGCAAGGCTCAATGCTGCCATCGTGCCATTGGTGATCCACAGCGTGTCGGCGCCGATGTCGATGCCGTCCTGGCGACAATGCGCCGCCAGCGCCTGGCGCAACGCCGCCTCGCCTTCCGCCGGCGCATAGTGTGCCGCGACATCCGGGGCGGCGCGCATGACGCGGGTGAGCGCGCGTTGCAGCGCCTGGCCGGGCAAAAGTGCCGGCGCGAGCATGGCGGTGCCGAACGGCACCCAGCCTGCCTGGCCGGCCGCGCGCTGGATGGCGCCGATCAGGTCGGCATTGCCGATATCGGTCGCGTGTGGTGAAAAATCAGCGCCGAGCGCTCTGCCCGGCTGGGTTGCGACATAGAAGCCGGATTGCGGCATGGCGACGATGCGCCCCTGTCGTTCCAGCTGTTCATAGGCACGCAACGCGGTATTGAGGCTGACACCGGTTTGGCGACTCAGCGTGCGCACCGAAGGCAGTCGCTCGCCAGGCGGCCGCTGGCCGTCATCGATCTGGGCCGCCAGGCGTGTTGCCAGTTGCTGGTATTTGAACGGCAAACTGTATCCTTTTTGTCGCTGAGAATTGTCACTGTAATGGTTTTTCCATTCAGCATACTCTAACCGGCATGCAAAGCGAAAAGGAGCCCATGATGACCATGCCCGCCGATGATCTTGACCAGCTTGAAGCGTTGACTGCCGAAGTGGCCGCCTGGGGCGCCGCCTGGCAGCGCAATGCGGATCGCAGCGCAGTGGCTCGGCCCGATGCGCAGTTTGCCGCCGCACCGCTGCCGCAGCATGCCGAAGGGGCTGCAGCGGCATTTGCCGCCTTCAGGCGCGATATTGCCCCGGGGCTGAGCGCTTCGGTCGGTCCGCGCTATCTGGGTTTCGTTACCGGTGGGGTGACGCCGGCCGCCTTGCTTGGCGACTGGCTGGCCTCGGCGGTCGATCAGAATCTGGCCTCGCCGGGCGATTCGCTTGCACCGCTGGTCGAGCGGCAGGCACTCGGCTGGCTTGGCGAGCTGTTCGATCTGCCCTCAGCGTTCGAAGGCGTGCTGACCACCGGCGCCACAGCCGCCAATCTGCTCGGGCTGTTGTGCGCGCGACAGCATGGCGGCCTGCGCCAGGGAATGGATATCGCCCGCGACGGCTGGGGCGGCGCGCGCATCGAGGTCTTTGCCGCCACTCCGCACGCCAGCAGCGTCAAAGCGCTCGCGCTGGCCGGTTTCGGTCGTGAAGCCTATCGGCGTGTGGCGTGCCTGCCGGACAGTGAGGCCATGGATGTGGCGGCACTTGGCGGCATGCTCGACGACAGCACGGCACCCGGCAAGGTGGTCATCGCCAGCGCCGGTACGGTCACCGGCACCGATTTCGACGACCTGGGCGCCATTGCCGCCCTGTGCAAACGCCATGGCGCCTGGCTGCATGTCGATGGTGCATTCGGCCTGTTCTCGCGCCTCACGCCGGCGCGGCGCAGCTGGACCGACGGGCTGGAGTATGCGGATTCGATCACCAGCGACGGTCACAAATGGCTCAACGTGCCCTATGACTGCGGCTTCTTTTTTACCCGTCATGCGGCGCTGTTGCAGCAGACTTGCTCGGTGAGCGCCCCCTACCTGGATCTCGGTGTCGGGCTGCCGGCGATGATGGATCGCGGGATCGAAAATTCACGCCGATTTCGCGCGTTATCGGTGTGGTTCTGCCTGCGCGCCTATGGCCGTGCCGGTGTCGCCGCCTGGGTGGAAGCCAATTGCCGCCAGGCGGCGGCCTTGGCGGCCTGGCTCGATGACGCGCCCGGCTATACGCTGCTCAAGCCGCCAAGACTGAATGTGGTGGTATTCCGTCCCGCCGCGCACGTCGATGCGCGGGTGCTGATGACGCGCATCAATCAGAGCGGAGAAGCCTTTGTCACGCCGGGCGTCTGGCAGGGAACCCCGGCGCTGCGCGCTGCCTTCAGCAACTGGCGCAGCGGCGATGGTGACGTGCGGCAGGTATGTGCGCTCCTGGCGCGGCTGGCCGGCGATGAAGGACGGGATTGACAGGGGCGACGCGGTCATGCAGCCTGCATTGGCAAAAGTTGCGGGAGACTCATCATGCATCACGAACCGTTGGCGGCCCTCATCGCGGCCGCCGATCGCGCCATCAGTGACGAGGATTTCGACGCGTTGCTGGATTTCTACGCCGAAGATGCTTCGCTGGTGATCAAGCCCGGCCTGACCGTGCGCGGCAAGGAGGCCATCAGGCGCGCCTTTGTGGCCATCGCCGAGCATTTCGGCCATTCGCTGCATGTCGGGCAGGGCCCCATGCTGGTGATCGAAGGCGAGGGTACCGCATTGGCGATCATGGAGACCGTACTGACCTTTAACGATGCCGAGGGTTTGCGTCAGACGCTGACAAGGCGCGCAACCTATGTGTTCCGCTGCCAGGGCGGCGACTGGCGTTGCGTGATCGACAATGCCTATGGCACCGATCTGCTGGAGCATGCCGTTTGAGTGCGGCGGCCATCGATGCCCAGTACGATGATCCTCGGCTGGTTGCGCTCTACGACCTGATCAATGCCGGCGAGCACGATTTTCTTTTCTATCTCGAGCTGCTCGGCACACAACCGCTGACATTGCTCGACCTAGGCTGCGGTACCGGCACCTTCGCGTTGCTGCTTGCCGCACGCGGTCATCGTGTCGTGGCCGTCGATCTGGCCGGGGAGATGATTGCCGCTGTGCGCGGCAAGGCCGGCGCCGATGTCGTGCGCTGGCATGCCGGCTCGCTGGATACGCTGACCGACGCCGGACCTTTCGATGCCGTCACCATGACCGGTCACGCCTTTCAGTGTCTGTGCGACGATGATGTGCTGCAACGCACGCTGAGGGCTGTGCATGGCCGTCTGCGTCCCGGTGGGCGCTTGCTGTTTGAATGTCGTAATCCGGCTGTCCGCCCCTGGCTGGGCTGGAACCGGGCGGATTCGCTGCGCCATTTGCCCGGACCGGGCGGCGAATGGGCCATCTGGAACCAGTTGCTCGCCGTGGAAGGCGATCTGGTCGAATTCGAAAATCACTATCTGCTTGAGCCGCAGGCGCTGGCGCTCGTCAGCCGTTCCCGGCTGCGTTTTCTCTCCGTCTCCGCATTGCAAAACCGGCTCGCGGCCGCCGGTTTTGCCGTGGCTGCGCTGTACGGCGATTGGGACGGTGCCCCCTTCGATGCGGCGCAAAGCCGGGAAATCATCGTCGACGCACGTGCCTGAGCGGGCAGGCACGGTCACTTTCAGAGTCGTCCGAGCGCTTTTGCCCCGGGCGGCAGAGACACTCTTCCTGTTGCGGACTCCCTGTGCGACGCCAGCTGGCGTCAGGACTCCGCCGTTGCGGGAGAGTGAAGATGAATGTTTCCGGTCGCGTGAGCGGGCCGGTTCCGGCCCAGGGTGCTGCAGCGCCAGGCAAGCGCGTCGAGCCGGCCGGGTTCGGCCCGATGTTCAACGGACTGTTGTTGCCGTCGCCGCCGCTTGTGCCGGTTGTGGCGGCCGAGCCAGGACCGGTGGTGGCACCCGTCGGCGCCGGACAGGCGAGCGGCGGATTCGATCCGCAGCAGGCGCGCAATCGCCTGCTGCTTGCCATGGTCGCCAGAGTAATGTGGGTGCCGCTGTTTTATCGTCCTGTGTCGGCGATGGCCGTTGCGCGCCTTCTTCGACGCCGGCGTTGGCTAGGGCATGGCCTTGGTCCCGCGCGCGCGGTGCCGGCGGTTTTCGACGCCGCGCGGCTGGAGCGCAGTTATGCGTCGATGGCAGGGCTTGTTGTCACGCGTAGCGGCAGTCTGATCGACGTTGCGGCGTAAGAGTGCTCGACGCCACATGGCATGTGTTGACGGCGTACCGTTGGGTACGCCGTTTTGCCGTCTAGTGTTGTGGTGCTTGCCGGTAGATATCCGGGCGGGAAATTTCCATCAGGGTTTCCGGTTTCGCCGGTGCGGCGAAACCGAATTGCCGGTATAAGTCGTGTGCGTCGGCAGTGGCGAGCATGAAGCGCCGTAGTCCGGTCAGGGCAGGGTGACGGGTCACCTCGGCCATGATTGCCCTGGCGACACCGCCGCCGCGATGGGCCTGCAGCACGAAGACATCGCACAAATAGGCGAATGTCGCACCGTCGGTCACCACGCGTGCGAAGCCGATCTGCCTGCCGTCGAGCCAGGCGCCGAAGCACAGCGAGTTGTCGAGCGCCCGTTCGACGAGCTCGCGCGGAATGCCGATCGACCAGTAAGCCTCGGTGGACAGAAAGCTGTGGATCATGTCACGGTCCAGGCGCGCCTTGTCACTGCTGATTTCCAGCCCCATCCCCGTGTTTTCCTTCAGTCCTGCTGGGTCGCGACGAGCTTGTCGGTGTCGAAGCCCTGTTTTTGCAGCCGCTGCAATAACCGCGCATAAGTTTGCGGATCGATCTTGCGCGTGCGCGACAGTATCCACAGGTGGCCCCGTCCCGCTTCACTGACTGCCGCCAGCGTATAGCCGGCATCAATGTCGATGACCCAGTAATCGCTCCACGATGCCGGTACCAATGACAGCCAGGTCGGCGCGTAACTCTTTTCCAGTATGGCCGAGTCACGGTTGCCGAGCTGGCGCAGTACCCCGGTTTTCTCTATGGGACCGCCATCGTCGTCGACGCAGCGGATGACAATGCTCAAATTCAGTGGATCACTGCCGCTCAGTTCAGTCGACGTGTCGGCGGCGCAGTGGCGTTCGGTCCAGTCCGAGAACTTGGCAATTTCGTACCAGGTGCCCTTGTAACGGCCGAGATCGAGTGAGTCGATCGGTTCGAGGGGGGCTTGCGGCGGTGTGTCCGCGTGGGCAACGATGCTGCTCGCTGCAAGTAGCAGGGCTGCCAATGTCGATTTCATCTCTAACGTGTCCCCTGGGTTTCATGTGTCTGGTTGAAGCCTGGATCTGTCGTCCCGGCTTGGCTGCCATTATGGCCCGTCTCTTGTGCGACGACATGCACGCAGCGCACTTGGTTTGCATTTCTTTACGTGCTGTCGAAGTGTCGTGTCCGGCGGCGGATTTCGACACTTATGACGAATCCCTGTGTCGGTTGTCGACGCGGCACGACCGACGCTGGCCGGGGCGGCTCGGGCAGGTACGGCATAATACCTTGTCGCATAAAGGAAAAAACCTGTAAAGGCCATTTTTTTCTCCCGGGAGGTCTGGCTGGCACGCCAAATGCAATAGATATGGCATCGCTGGCCTGGCGTGATATCTCGGGGGAACGGTTATGAACCGCTTCGTCATTGCGGAGCCAAAACTTTGTATCGGGTGCAATACCTGCATGGCTGCCTGTGCAACAGTGCACAAGACAGCCGGATTGCAGGCTCACCCGCGTCTGACTGTGATGCGTACCGGACAGGTTTCTGCTCCGGTCATGTGTCGTCACTGCGAGGACGCGCCCTGTGCGCGCGTCTGTCCTGTCAATGCCATCCGTCATGAGGCGGATGCGATCGTCCTGAACGAAACGCTCTGCATCGGCTGCAAGCTGTGCGCGCTCGTCTGTCCGTTCGGCGCCATCACACCGAGCGGTACGCCGGTGGAGGGCGTGGTGCCGGTCAGTCCGCTCTACCAGGCGCCACCACGACCGGATGCGGTCGAGTCGCCGGGGGATGGCGCGGCTTCGCTCAATCCGATTCTGGCCTGGGAAGCCGGGGTAAAACGGGTGGCGGTGAAGTGCGATCTGTGCGCTTTCCGCGAGCAGGGCGCCGAGTGTGTGCGCGTCTGTCCGACCCGCGCCCTGCGTTTGGTCGACAACAACCGGCTGGCCGATGACGCCCACAGCAAGCGTGACAGTTCGCTTGCCGCGTTGGGCGAACAGGTCGACCTGCATGCTGACCGGGAGCCAAAATGAATCTGACACCGATCGATTGTCTGTTGCTGGCGGTGCTGCTCTTTCTCGGCGGCGCCGTCCTGTCGTTGCTGCTCGCTCGCTGCGAGCGCTGGTCCATCACGATTGCCGCCGTGCTCGGCGCGGCCGGCTCACTTGCCGGTATCGCTGCTGCGGCGCCGGTACTGGCATCGGGGCAGGGCATGACGCTTGCCCTGGCCGGACCGTTCGCTTTCGCCCACTTCACCGTTAGACTGGATTTGCTCGCCGCCCTGATGGTTTTGGTGATCTCGCTCCTGGCACTCGCCGCCTCGGTCTATTCGCATGCTTATGTGCGTGAATATGCCGGACGCGGCGCCTGGACGATGGGCTTCTTTATGAACCTGTTCATCGCTGCCATGCTCGCGCTGGTGGCGGTGGACAACGCGTTCTACTTCCTGGTGTTCTTCGAGGCGATGTCGCTCGCGTCCTACTTCCTGGTGATTTTCGACCAGGATGAGGAAGCGGTCGGCGCCGGCTTGCTGTATTTCCTGATCGCGCACGCCGGTTCGGTGCTGATCATGATCGCCTTCTTCATTCTCTACAGTCACAGCGGCAGCCTGGATTTCGCCAGCTTCCGCACGCTGAAGCTGCCGCTGCCGGTGGCGAGCCTGGTGTTCGTGCTGGCCTTCCTCGGATTCGGGGCCAAGGCCGGCATGGTGCCGCTGCATGGCTGGCTGCCGCGCGCCCACCCGGCGGCGCCGTCGCATGCGTCGGCGATGATGTCGGGCGTGATGGTCAAGATCGGCGTATTCGGCATGATCAAGGTCGGTGTCGATCTGCTTGGCGCGTCCAGCGTCTGGTGGGGCGTGCTGGTGCTGGCGGTCGGCGCCGTCTCGTCGGTGCTCGGCGTGCTCTATGCGCTGGCCGAACACGATATCAAGCGGCTGCTGGCTTATCACACGGTTGAAAACGTCGGCATCATCATGATGGGCGTCGGCGTCGGCATGATCGGTCTTGCGACCGGGCATGTGGCGCTCGCCGCGCTCGGCCTGATGGCAGCGCTTTATCACTTGCTCAACCATGCCATGTTCAAGGGGCTGCTGTTTCTCGGCGCCGGTTCGATCCTGTTCAGCGTTCACACCCGCAACATGGAACATCTTGGTGGTCTGTCGCGGCGCATGCCTTACACCGCGGTGGCCTTCCTGATCGGCGCGATGGCGATCTGCGCGCTGCCGCCGCTCAACGGCTTCGTCAGTGAGTGGTTCAGTTATCAGGCGCTGTTCGCCATGAGTCACGGCGGCGGTTTCGGTCTCAAGCTGGCCGGCGTCATCGCCATCGTCATGCTGGCGCTGACCGGTGCGCTCGCCGCACTGTGCTTCGTCAAGGCCTACGGCACGACGTTCTCCGGCATGCCGCAAAGCGAACATGCCGAACACGCCAAGGAATCTCCGGCGTCGATGCTGGTCGGCATGGGCTTCCTCGCCGTGATGTGCGTGCTGCTCGGTGTCGGCGCACCGTGGATCGCGCCGCTGCTGACCCGTGTCGCGCTGTCGCTCGTGCCGGGGGCGACTCTGATCGTTGCGCATGGCGCCGTGCTCAGTTCCGGTGTGTCGACGCCCGCCACGGTATCCACGCCGTTGATCGCGCTGTTGCTGCTCGCCGCGCCGCTGGTTCCGTTCCTGATCGTCGCCTCGCTGCAGAGCGGCCGGCTGTCGCGTCGCCACGCCGGTGACCCCTGGGCTTGCGGTTATGCCCAGACGCGGCAGATGACCGTGTCGGCAGAAGGCTTTACCCAACCGGTACGTTTCATGTTCGCGCCGCTCTACCGTCTGCGTGAACGACTGAGCCCTGCGGCCGCTTTCCGTGTCGGACTTTCCCGTTCGATTGCCGGAGCGACGCGGGTGGAGCCGGTGTGGGATACCTACATGATTGCGCCGCTGGTTTGCCTGGTGCAGAAGCTGGCGCGCCGCATCGCCTGCCTGCAGCGTGGCGACTTCCGCGTCTACTGCCTGTATGTGGTCGTGGCGCTGGTCATCCTTTTGCTGATCGCGGTTCGATAGGAGCTTTGCAATGCCGAACCTTTCCATGATTGTGCTGGCTGTCGTGCAGGGATTGTTTCTGCTCGCGCTCGCACCCTTGATGACCGGCGTGTCGCGCATGATCCGTGCCCGGATGCATTCGCGCCGCGGCCCGGGGGTGCTGCAGGACTATCGCGACATCGTCAAGCTGTTCAAACGCCAGGATGTGGCGCCGTCCACGGCAGGGCTCGCGTTCCGCGCCGCTCCCTACATCATCCTCGGCACGGTGTTTCTGCTCGGGATGGCGCTGCCGGCCCTGCTGCGCCACTCGCCGCTCGCGGTGATGGCGGATCTGATCACCTATGCGTATATGTTCGCGCTGGTGCGGTTCTTCTTCTCGCTCTCCGGTGTCGACTCGGGTAGCGCCTTCGGCGGTATCGGCGCCGGACGCGAGTTGACGCTCGGGGTGCTGGTCGAACCGACCATGATCCTGTCGCTCCTTGTGGTGGCGCTGATCGAAGGTACGACCAATCTCGGCGCGATCGGCGCCGGCATCGGCGGCAATTATCTGCAGGCGCCTGCCTCTATCGGTCTAGCGATGCTGGCTTTCGCCTTCACGGTATTTATCGAAATGGGCAAGCTGCCATTCGATATGGCCGAAGCCGAACAGGAATTGCAAGAAGGGCCGCTGACCGAATATTCCGGTCCGTCGCTGGCAGTGCTCAAGCTCGGCATGGCGCTGAAGAAGGTGGTGATGGCGCAGTTCCTGCTCGGCGTATTCCTGCCGTTCGGTTGCGCCGCGTCCTTCGGTGCGCTGGCGCTCATCATCGCCGCCATTGCGCTGCCGGTGAAGCTGCTGGTGGTCTTCGGACTTTCGGGGCTGATCGAGAACAGCATGGCGCGTGGCCGTTTCCTGCTGACTTCGCGTCTCACCTGGACCGGCTTCGGTCTGGCGGCGCTGTCGTTCGTCTTTTATCTCACCGGTCTCTGAGGAGCTAACATGGAGAATATCGCTCTCGCGACCATCCTGGTGCCGTTTGCCGGGGCCCTGCTGATCCTGCTGAGCCCGTCCCGCGCCGCCAAGTGGATCGCCCAGCTCTTCGCCGCCCTGGCGTCGATTGGCACGATCTGGCTTGCCGCCACGTTTGCCGCCGGCGGCAAGGTGCCGCTGACCGTCGATGTGCTGTCACTGGCCGGCATGCCGCTGATCGGCATCACGGTCGACACACTGAGTACGCTGGTATCGATTGCCGTCGTGGTGCTCGGCTTCCTGGTGGTGGTGTATTCGACCGCCTATATGTCCGAGGCCAACCGCGAGCACCCGCATCTGGCGCGTCCGCGTTACTACGCTTTCCTGCTGGTGTTCATCGGCGCGATGGCCGGTCTTGCGCTGGCCTCGACCCTGCTCGGCCAATTGGTGTTCTTCGAGATCACCGGTGCCTGTTCCTGGGCGCTCATCGGCTACTATCAGAAGCCGAAGGGGCTCAAGGCGGCGCTCAAGGCCTTGCTGGTCACCCACGTCGCGGCGCTCGGTCTGTATGTCGCAGCCGGTTATCTGTTTGCCAAAACAGGCTCCTTCGCGCTGACCGGTCTGGCTGCGCTGCCGCCGGACGCCAAGATCATTGTCTTCCTCGGCATCATGTTCGCGGCCTGGGGCAAGTCGGCGCAGCTGCCGCTGCATGTCTGGCTGCCCGATGCGATGGAAGCGCCGACGCCGGTCAGTGCCTATCTGCACGCCGCGTCGATGGTCAAGGTCGGGGTGTATATCTTTGCCCGCGCACTCTATTCCGCAGGCCAGGTGCCCGAGGTCATCGGTTGGATCGGCGCGGTGATGGCGCTCGTCACCATGCTGTACGGTTTTGCCATGTACTTGCCGCAGAAGGATATGAAGCGCCTCTTGGCCTATTCGACCATCGCGCAGCTGTCTTACATCTTTCTGGGCCTGTCGCTGTCGGTGTTCGGTTCGAAACTGGCTTTCAACGGCGCCGTCGCGCATATCTTCAACCACGCGTTCGCCAAGAGTCTGTTCTTCCTGGTGGCCGGTGCGCTGAGCCATACCTGCGGCACCCGGTTGTTGCCGAACCTGCGCGGCATCCTGAAAAAGTCGCCGTTGCTGGGGATCGCCTTCGGTGTTGCCGCCCTGTCGATTTCAGGTGTGCCGCCGTTCAACGGCTTCTTCAGCAAGTTCGCCATTCTCGCCGGCGGTTTCGAACTCTCCCGTACGCACTGGATGGTGCTGCCGCTGGTGGTGCTTGCGCTGATCGAATCGGTGGCCAGTTTCGCCTGGCTGATGTCGTGGTTCGGCAAGACCGTGCCGGGCGAACCGTCCGAAGCGGTCGCCAATGCGGCGCCGGTGCCGGTCGCGATGCGTTTTGTGCTGGTGGTGCTGATGATCATGTGTCTCGCCTCCAGCGTCATTGCCAGTTCCTGGCTCGGATAAGGGGAATGGATTATGGATGGAATGTTGATCGTCAATAACCTTGCCGGGCTTCTGATCGTCACCTCCTTGCTGGTGATCGGCACGCATAGCGTGATGGCTTCGGCCCGGTGGTACGCGCTGCAGTCGCTGGTGCTTGTCGGGGTGTTCATCACCCTGGCGGCGACGCAGGGTTCGACCGAACTGTATCTGTGGTCAGTGTCGGCCTTCCTGACCAAGGTGGTGCTGGTGCCGCTGATCATGACGCGCACCCTCGGCGCGCTCGCCGATCGTGAGGGACTCGAGAGCTGGCTCAGTCCGGCCTGGATGATCCTCCTGACGGCGCTGATCGTGCTCTTGTCCTGGTTTGCCGTGTCGTCGGTGCATCTGGCGGTGGTCGAACCGCTGAAGCCCGCGCTGGCGGTGTCGCTCGGCCACTTCCTGCTCGGGCTGATGTGCATCGTCACGCAACGCAATATCCTCAAGCAGATTTTCGGCTACTGCCTGATGGAAAACGGCGCGCATTTGACGCTGGCATTGATGGCCAGCAAGGCGCCTGAGCTGATCGAAGTCGGTATCGCGACCGACGCGGTGTTCGCGGTGTTGATCATGGCGCTGATGGCACGAAGGATCCATCGCACCCTCAACACCCTGGATGTGAAGCAACTGACCGCGCTGAAGGGCTGATCAAAATGACCCACAATGAATGGCTTTCCATAATGTTGTTCGTGCCGCTCGCGACGTCGCTGCTGTGTTTCGCGTCGCGTGCGTTCGGCGCCGGTGCGCGCGTCGCCGCCACGACGCTGCATCTGCTCGGCACGACGCTGTTGCTGGTGATGTCGCTGGCGGTTGCGGGCTGGGTGCTCCTCGGCGGTCCGGCCGACGCGCTGGGCGGCTGGCTGCATGTCGACGCGCTCGGCTCCGTGTTCCTCGGTCTGTTGGGCGTCGTCGGTTTTCTCACCGGGCTGTACTCGGTCGGTTACATGAATCACGAGCTGGCCGAAGGTGAAATCGACGTGCCGATGCTGGCGAACTACTTCGGCATCTTCAACCTGTTCCTGTTCACCATGCTGCTCGCGGTGACTGCCAACAACATCATCATGATGTGGGTGGCGATCGAAGCGACCACGCTCGGTTCGGCCTTCCTGGTCGGCTTTTATAACCAGCGTTCGTCGCTCGAGGCTGCATGGAAGTACATCATCATCTGTACCGTCGGGGTGGCGTTCGGCCTCTATGGCGTGGTGCTGGTGTATTCCAACGCTTCCAGCGTGATGGGCGACCACGGCGGCGCGGTGTTCTGGACCGTGCTGATCGGCCAGGCCGCGCATCTGGACCCGACGCTGATGCGGCTGGCCTTCGTGTTCGTGGTGATCGGCTTCGGTACCAAGACCGGTCTGTTCCCGATGCATGCATGGCTGCCCGATGCCCACAGTGAGGCGCCGAGTCCGGTCAGCGCGCTGCTGTCGGCCGTGCTGCTCAATTGCGCGCTGCTGGTCATCATCCGCATGTACCTGATCGTGTCGCGTACATTGGGCCCGGCGTTTCCGCAGACCCTGCTGCTGGTGTTTGGTCTGATGTCGATCCTGGTGGCAGCGTTCTTCATCGTGTCGCAAGGACATATGAAGCGGCTGCTCGCCTATTCGAGCGTGGAAAACATGGGGTTGATCGCGCTGGGGCTCGGTCTCGGCGGTCCGCTCGGCGTGTTTGCCGCGCTGTTGCACACCATCAATCACAGTCTGGCCAAGACCTTGCTGTTTTGCGGTTCCGGCAATGTGCTGCTCAAGTACGGTACGCTTGATCTCGGTGTGGTGCGCGGCCTGCTGCGCAGCGCGCCGGTGACCGCGGTGCTGTTCGGCGCCGGTGCGCTGGCCCTTGGCGGCATCCCGCCGTTCAATGTGTTTTTCAGCGAGTTCCTGCTCGTGACCGCCGGCATCAAGGTCGGTTACGGCTGGCTGATGGTGTTGTGCCTGGTGCTGCTGACGGTGGTTCTGGCCGGCCTGGTGCGCATGCTGGCGAGCAGTCTGTTCGGCCAGGAAGCGGATGAAGTGCAGAAAGGCGAGTTGGGTGTTCTGACGTTGTTGCCGCTCGGGGTGCTGCTGGTGCTGATGCTGATCATGGGCGTGGCTGCGCCGCAGCCGGTGACCGATCTGCTGCATGAGGCAACCGCCATCGTCGAAAGCGGCAATGTGTCGGCGGCGTCCCTGCCGGCCCGGCCGGTGGCGGCGATCAATACCAATCTGTCGGTGGCGGATGCATCCGTCGCCGTGAAATGAGCGAGCCCGCGAGGAGACAATAAAGATGTCGCAAACCAATCAAACCAACGTGGGCCAGGGATATGTCGACGGACTGCGCGCGCGTTTTCCCGGCGCGGTGCTGGATGAGTCCTGGCAAACCGCCGAGCAGGTGACGGTGACCATCAAGCTCGACAGTCTGCCCGATGTGGTCGAATGGCTGTACTACGATCAAGGCGGCTGGCTGTCGGTGCTGTTCGGCAATGACGAGCGCCCGCTCAATGGCCATTTCGCCGTCTACTACGTGTTGTCGATGGAAGCCGCGGTGAAGAGCTGGGTCGTGGTGCGTGCGCTGGTCGAACCGCAGCGCCCCGAGTTCCCGGCGGTCACGCCGCGGGTGCCGGCGGCGGTGTGGGGCGAGCGCGAGATCCGCGATATGTACGGGCTGGTCCCGGTCGGCACCCCCGACTCCCGCCGTCTGGTGCTGCCGGATGACTGGCCCGACGATCTGCATCCGCTGCGCAAGGACTCGATGGCCTATAACCAGCGTCCGGCACCGACGTCCGATATCGAAACCTATACCTTCGTCAACGATGCGACCGGCGCCACGCGCGATGTGCCGCTCGGCCCGCTGCACATCACGTCCGACGAACCGGGCCATTTCCGCCTGTTTGTCGACGGCGAAGACATCATCGATGCCGACTACCGCATGTTCTACGTGCATCGCGGTATGGAGAAGTTGGCCGAAACCCGCATGGGTTACGACGAAGTGCCTTTCCTCTCCGACCGCGTGTGCGGGATCTGCGGCTTCACCCATAGCGTTGCCTATAGCAACTCGGTGGAAAACGCGCTGGGCATCGCCGTTCCGGCCCGCGCCCATGCGATCCGCACCGTGTTCCTCGAAGTGGAACGGCTGCACAGCCACCTGCTGAATCTTGGCCTGGCCTGCCACTTCACCGGCTTCGACACCGGTTTCATGCAGTTCTTCCGCGTGCGCGAGAAGTCGATGACCATGGCCGAACTGCTGACCGGCGCACGCAAGACCTACGGCATGAACCTGATCGGCGGCGTGCGGCGCGACATCATGAAGGAAGAGCGTACCCGCACCCTCAAGCTGGTGGCCGAGTTGCGCAGTGAGGTCACGGCCCTGGTCGACATGCTGCTGTCCACGGCCAATCTGCATCAGCGGACTGCCGGGGTCGGCATTCTCGACAAGAAGGTGGCCCGCGACTACAGTCCGGTCGGGCCGCTGATCCGCGCGAGCGGTTTCCAGCGCGATGTGCGTACCCTGCATCCGTTCGCCGATTACGCGAACCAGCCGTTCTCGCTGCAGACCGAAGAGGGCTGCGATGTCCTGTCGCGGGTGCTGGTACGGGTGCGTGAAGTCTACGACTCGTTCGCCATCATCGAGCATGCCCTCGATAATCTGCCGGCCGGACCGGTGCTGGTGGAAGGCTTCGCTTACACGCCGCACAAATTTGCGCTCGGCATTACCGAGGCGCCGCGCGGCGAGGACATCCACTGGTCGATGACCGGCGACAACCAGAAACTCTACCGCTGGCGTTGCCGTGCGGCCACCTATGCAAACTGGCCTCCGCTGCGCTATATGCTGCGTGGCAATACCGTGTCCGACGCGCCGTTGATCGTCGCCAGCATCGACCCGTGCTATTCCTGTACCGACCGTGTCACCTTTATCGATGTCAAGAAACGTACCTCGACCACGGTGCCGTACAAGGAAGTCGAACGCTACGGTCGCGAACGCAAACACTCGCCGCTGAAGTAGGACAGGAGCCGACACATGCTTAAGTTGCTCAAGATCATTTCGCGCGCCGGCGAAGCCACCGCCAAGTATCCGTTTGCTCCGTACCCGGTCAGCCCGGGTTTCCGCGGCAAGCCGGAGCTCAATGCCGGGCAGTGCATCGCTTGCGCGGCCTGTACCACGGCTTGCCCCGCCAACGCGTTGACCATGTCGACCGACAGTGCGGCAGGCAGCCGTACCTGGAGCCTCAATCTCGGGCGCTGCATTTTCTGCGGCCGCTGCGAGGAGGTTTGTCCGACCCATGCCATCATACTGACGCCGGAGTTTGAGCTCGCCGTCGGCAAAAAGAGCGATTTGCTGCAACAGGCGACGTTTAATCTGGCTGCCTGCGCCGAGTGTGGCGAACCGTTCGTTGCTGCCAAGGAGATTGCGTATGCGGCCGACCTGCTCGTGCAGAGCGGCCTCACGCTGACCGATGCGCAGCGCGCGCTGCTGTCGGTGTGCCCGGCATGCAAGCGCAAGGCGACCATCGAACGCGACGACATCAGCCAGCATTTGAGTCCGGAGGTTAAGCCATGAACGGCGATGCACATGTTTCCAACCTGATCGTGCCACGAGACCAGAACGGCATGCCGGTACCCATGACCGAGAGCGAACATATCGCCGGTCTCAAGGCGGCATTGCTGAAAGACATCCAGCGCTCGGCCTACGTCTACCGTGTCGACTGCGGCGGCTGTAACGGCTGCGAGATCGAAATCTTTTCTTCCATCACGCCGGTGTTCGATGCCGAACGCTTCGGTATCAAGGTGGTCGCCTCACCGCGTCACGCCGATATCCTGCTGTTTACCGGCGCGGTGACACGGGCGATGCGCATGCCGGCCCTGCGTGCCTATCAGGCGGCGCCGGATCCGAAAATCACCGTGTCCTACGGCGCCTGCGGCTGCAGCGGCGGCATTTTCCACGATCTCTACTGCGTATGGGGCGGCACCGACAAGATCGTGCCGGTCGATGTCTACATCCCGGGCTGCCCGCCGACCCCGCCTGCGACGCTGTATGGTTTTGCGATGGCGCTCGGCCTGCTCGGGCAAAAGTTGCATGCCACACATCATGTCGAGGGCGAGGACGAGCGTTCGGAAGTCGGCCATCCCGGCATTCCTTATGATATCCGCGTCGAGGTCGAGCGCGAGGCGCGCCGCCTGGCAGGCTATCGCTCCGGCCGGTTGATCTCGGACGAATTCCTGACCGAACTCCAGGTCGGTGGCGGCATGCCGCTCGACGAATGCGTGAAGCGCATGCTGTCGGGCGAGGACGATCCGCGGCGGACGGAAATCATCACTCGCTTGTGGGATATCTGTGCCGGCGTGGCGAAGGGGTAATGTCATGACCGGGAAAGTCATCTTCTATTCGTTGTCGCAAAAATTCCTCGAACGCGACGAGCAACCCGCGGCGGCTGAGACATCGGCGCCGCGTCAGGTGATTTATCAGACGCTCGGGCTTGGTCATCATATCGGTGTGATCGATTGTTTCAAGCGTGTGATCGAGTGTCCGCTCGATGCCTTCGGAGTCTGGCTTGACCGCCTGCCCGACGGCGAGGCGCGGCGCAAGCTCGAGGGTGTGGTCAGGTTTGGCGAGATCATGATCGACTCGACACATACCCGGATGCTCGCGGCAGCGCTCGACCGCACCCTGGATGCCTTTACCGAAGTGGAGCGCGAATGGGCGCGGACCCTGATCGGGCTGCTTGCGGCTATCGATGCCGAGCCTGCCATGTACCTGATGGTGAAACGCCGTGACGATTGAAAACCTGTTGCTGACCGTCGGTAACCGCATGATGGGGGACGACGGCGCCGGTCCGATGCTGGCCGAGCTGCTGGGGCAGGAGCCTGCCGAGGGCTGGGCGGTGATCGATGGCGGTTCTTCACCGGAAAATGTCGCGCATGAGGTGCTGGCGATGCGGCCGAAGCGGGTCGTGGTGTTCGACGCGGCGGAAATGGGCGCCGAGCCGGGTGCCCTGCATCTGGTCGATGACCGCACCATCGCCGACATGTTCATCATGACGACGCATAACCTGCCGCTCAGTTTCCTGATCGAGCGTCTGCGCGAAGAGGTCGAGGAGGTGGTGTTTCTCGGCGTGCAGCCGGATGTTGTGGCGTTCTATTTTCCAATGACGCCGCGCGTTTTCTCTGCCGTGCATGCGTTGCACGAGCGGCTGCGTGCCGGCAAGGGAATCGAGGAGGTTGCCTGGTTGGCTTAATATAAATTAAGAAAATGCAAGAACCCGATTGCCGGGCGGAACCATGCTGATAAAATGGTCTTCGGCAGATGTGTCGATGACACAATGTCGACGTGGTTTTTCTCCGCCTGGAGTCGGTCTTTCCGGAAACGTTTATGGATTCATTTTCGCACCCCCCCATGCCCATCGATTTGCATTCGCTGGAAGGGACGGTCGATTCCTGTCATTACGATGCGCTGTTGCGCGAACGGGATCATCTGCAGATCCTGGTTGATGTCACCAACGCCGTACTATCGACCCTGAAAATCGACGACCTCGTCGGCGAGGTGGCCAATGCCTTGTTGCGCTATCTCGATATCCATTTTGTCGATCTGAATCTGTTCGATACCGACATGCGCTCGGTCGAGTCGCACGCACTGCTTGTGCAAGCAGATGGTGCCCGCAAACTGGAAATGGCGCAGTTTTCCCTCGGCCATTTACCTGCGCGCGATGACGTGATGGCGCGTCGTGCGATGGTGTACGACTACCCGCAAATGGTGCTGCTCGGCCAGGAACACCGGCATGTGCGCGATCTGATTTCCGGTGGTTTCCGTGCGCTGTGCGTGTTGCCATTGTTTTCCGATAAACAGGTCATGGGCGCACTGATGCTGGCCCATGCCAACGAAGCGCCATATTTCAATCTCAATCTCGGCCTGTTGCAGCAGATCGCCGCGCGCATTTCGCTGTCGCTCGATAATGCGCTGGCCTACCAGCAGATTTCGCGGCTCAAAGACCGTCTGGCGCGTGAAAACCTGTTGCTGACCGAAGAAATCCGTAATTACGAAAGCTTTGACGAGATTATCGGCCAAAGCCAGGCCATGTCGGATGTGCTCGAACAGGTGCGCATGGTCGCCGATACCGACAGTTCGGTTCTGATCCAGGGGGAAACCGGCACCGGCAAGGAGCTGATTGCCCGCGCCATCCATAATCTCAGTCCGCGCAAGAAGCGGCGCATGGTGACGATGAACAGTGCCGCCATTCCGGCCGGCCTGCTCGAAAGCGATCTGTTCGGCCACGAGAAGGGGGCCTTCACCGGCGCCAATGCGCAACGGGTCGGCCGCTTCGAAATGGCCAACCAGGGGACGCTGTTTCTCGACGAAATCGGCGATATCCCGCTTGAGCTGCAACCGAAGCTGTTGCGCGTGTTGCAAGAGAGGGAATTCGAGCGACTGGGTGGGCAGAAGGTGATTTCGGTCGATGTGCGGGTCATTGCCGCAACCAGCTGTAATCTGCCGCAGATGATCGCCGACAAGCGCTATCGCAGCGACCTTTACTATCGGCTCAATGTATTTCCGATCCATGTGCCGCCATTGCGCGAGCGTCCGGAAGACATTCCTCTCCTGACACGGTTTTTCGTGCAGAAATTCGCCCGGCGGCTCAAGCGTGATATCGAGCATATTCCCAATGGCACGCTCACTCAGCTGTCGCGGCATGACTGGCCGGGCAATGTGCGCGAACTGCAGAACGTAATCGAGCGTGCGGTGATCCTGTCCCGTGGCCCGGAACTTGTGCTGCCGCTTGCCGATTTGCAGCCGATGCAACGCGTGGTGCGGCCGGTGACGCATCCGGTCGATGCGCCGGTCTTGTTCGACGGCGCATCGGAGTCGGAGCGCGAGCGCATCTTGAGGGTGCTGAAAGAAACCAACGGTATTGTCGCCGGCCCGAAGGGCGCTGCGGCCAAGCTTGGCCTGAAACGCACCACCCTGCTGTCGCGCATGCAGCGCATGGGCATTTCGGTGAAATCCCTCGACGAGCAGCCGGATCTTTGATTGGTGGGAAAATCCGTCGTGGCTTTTGCCGCAAGGCATCAGTAGAATCCGAGAGTTGCCGGTTTTATCGTTTGCCCGATGCGTTTACTGCTCAGACTATTCCTGATTTTGTTGCCTTGTTGGCCGCTGCTTGCGCTGGCAGATGGTTCGCCTGCCGATGCGTCGGCGCCGGCCGTGGCGCGACCGCCGCGCATCGGTGTCGTGCTGGGTGGCGGCGGTGCGCGCGGTTTCGCTCACCTCGGCGTGTTGCAGGAACTGGAAAAACTGCATATTCCGATTTCCTGCATTGCCGGCACCAGTGCCGGCGCCCTGGTTGGCGGTATGTACGCCAACGGCATGTCGCTTGAGCAGATCAAGCAAAGCTTCAAGCAGACCGACTGGAATGCGCTGCTGTCCGGGCGCCCTCAGCGCGCGGATGTGCCGTATGAGCGCAAAAGTGATGACAGCAAGAATTTCTTCGATTTCACCGTTGGCCTGCGCAACGGCACGCTTCGCATGCCGCGCAGCGCGATCAACTCCCAGGAAGTCGACAACTACATCCGTGAAATGACGCGTGACCGGGTGATCGACAGCTTCGACAAACTGCCGATTCCGTTTCGCGCCGTGGCGACCGATCTGTCGAACGGCGATGCGGTGGTGTTCGATAGTGGATCCCTCGCGACGGCCCTGCGTGCGAGCATGGCGGTGCCGGGGCTGTTCGATCCGGTGACCGATCACGGGCGCATGCTGATCGACGGCGGCCTGGCGCGCAACCTGCCTGTACAGGACATCAAGAACCGTTGCGCCGATCACGTGATCGTGGTCGATGTCAGCACGCCCCTGCTCAAACCGCAGCAGATCCGTTCCCTGTTCGATGTCCTGGCACAGACCAGCAATCTGATGGTTACGCGCAATGTGCGCGAGCAGAAGGCCTTGCTCGATGATCAGGATATCGTCATCCGCCCGGACCTGGATGGCTTTACCTCGGCGTCGTTCGTCGACAACCAGGCGATCATCGCCCGCGGGGTCAAGGCGGTCGACCCGGTGCGCGAACGACTCAAGGCCTGGTCGGTGTCCCCCGAGGCTTATGCGGCCTGGCATGCGCAGCTCGAGCCGCCGCAATCGCCGCAGATCGACAGTATCCACGTGCTGGTGCCGCCGGGGAAGAGCTATGTCAATCCCGAGAAACTGACTTCGGCGCTGACGGCCGACTCAGCCGGCACCACGCTTGATTCGGCGCGGCAAAGTCTGCGCGAACAGTTCGCCAGCGGTGATTACGACTCGTTGACCTATCGGGTCGATCAGGTCAATGGCAGCAATGTCATGGAAGTCATGCCGGTCGAGCGCTATATCGGGCCAACCTATCTGCGTTTCGGCCTGAACCTGAAGAGCAGTACCGATGGCGATGCCAATTTCAGTTTCCTCGGCTCATCGCTGACCACCTGGGTCAATCCGGCTGGCGCAACATGGCGCAATGATGTGCAAATCGGCACCGACAAACTGGCTCGCTCGGAGTTTTATCAGCCGCTGAGTGTGGATAGTCCGGTTTTCATCGCCGGCAATATCTTCTACAAGGAGGATCAATGGCCGTTCTACAGCGATCACCACAAGTATGCGCAGATGACGCTCGCCTCGTCCGGCGGCGGCATCGATGCAGGCCTGACGCTGGGCAAGTACGGCGAGCTGCGTTCCGGTCTGTTCTCCGAACGCTATGTCCCCAGCGTGACCGAAGGCTATCTGCAGCCCGGTGACCCCACTTTCGGCACGGGCAATCTGTCCGGCATGCAAGTGTCGGCGGTCACCGACCAGTTCGATAATCCACGCTGGCCGCGCAGCGGCTATTTCGCCCGGGGCAATCTGCGCTATTCATTGCCGACGTTCGGCGGCGTCGATGCCCGGTATTACGATCTGGTGGCGGAAGATGCCTATTCGCTCGGTGATCTGACCGTCCGGCTGACCGGTAAATTGCGGGGCAATCTACAGGACGAGAATGACGGCCATTTCATCGTGCCGCAGTTCCTCGGCGGCTTCCTCAATATGAGCGGGTATCAGCAGGACGAGCTATACGGCGACAAGGTGGCCTTGGCGCGCATGATGCTCTACTGGCGCGCCGCCACGCTGCCTTCTGCGCTCGGTAGCGGCGTTTATGCCGGCATGTCGCTGGAAATGGGCAAGGTCTGGCATCAGTCGTTTACCGATAACGATACCGGCTGGCTGCCCGGCGGTTCGCTGTTTGTTGGTGCCGACACCTTGCTGGGGCCGTTTTTCATTGGTCTTGGCAATGCGAAAGATGGCAGGATGATCGGCTATATGTACCTGGGGGTCGATTATTGACGCCAGCCTGACCTGAAGACCGGCGCGGCATATCGGTTGGCCCACTATCTTTTCCTTACCTTTACTAGGAAAAGAGGCGGGCAATATGAAGAATGTTCTGCGGTTATTGTCGGTATCTCTGATTGGCTTCGCGTTTCCCGCGTTCGCGTTCGATCATGGTCTGGCAACCCGCTATCCGGTGGTGTTGGTGCACGGTCTGTTCGGCTTCGATCGCAAAGCCGGCATCGATTACTTTTTCCGTATCCCCGAAACCTTGCGCCGCCATGGCGCACGGGTGTATGTCGCCCAAGTCGATCCGGTGAATACCAGCGCGGCGCGCGGCGAGGAGCTGCTGGCTCAGGTTCAGGCCATCTTGGCCATCAGTGGCGCGAGCCGCGTCAATCTCATTGGTCATAGTCAGGGCGCTCCGACGGCGCGCTATGTCGCCGGCGTGCGCCCGGATCTCGTCGCCTCGGTGACTTCGGTTGGCGGCGTCAACAAGGGCTCGGCCGTCGCCGATCGCTTGCTGGCGCTGCACGGCGCGCGATCGGTCGTGACCGAAGTGCTGATGAAAGCGATGGTCGGACTCATCGGCATCGATCTGACGCCGATGAGTTGGCATCTGGTGTTGCGGGACCTCAGTAGCGCCGGGGCAGTCCGTTTCAATCGGCATTTCCCGCAAGGTGTACCGCGTACGGACTGCGGCGAAGGCGACTATGTGGTGGATGGTGTCCGTTACTACTCCTGGAGCGGTACTGCGCCGGTCACCAATCTTTTTGATCCGACCGATCTGCCGCTCGGCATTCTTTCCAAAGCGTTTTCCCGTCCGTCCGATGGCTTGGTCGATCACTGCTCCTCTCATCTCGGTCAAGTGATCCGTGATGACTACCGCATGAATCATGGTGATGAAATCAATCAATTGCTGGGTCTGGTCGCGCCGACCGAGATCCGGCCGATGCGTCTTTATGAGGCGCAGCTGCGCCGTTTGCGCGATGCCGGCTTGTAAGATCGGTGGGTGGGCGGTCATCGCCCTGGCGTGCGGGCTGGCTGCCTGTTCCGATAAGGTCGAACAGCGTGTGTCTGCGGCCGCGGCATCAAGGCCAGCGGAGGCTTCGCAGCCGGCAGCGCTTGCACAGGCGGTCGATGCGCGGGCGTGCGCAATTGCCGATCCTGCCCTGCGTGCTCGTCTCGACGATGCCGTTGCTGCAGGCATCCATGACGGAGAAGCCTTGTCGACGACGCTGGCGCCGCTGGGTGACGACTGTGCCCGTTTCGGCCGGATCGTCTATGGCCGCTATCTCGTCTATCTGCATGAGTCGGTCAAGCTGCCCGCCGCCGGGACTGTCGCGACGCGTATCGCCGCACTGGCGAGGTTGCGGAGCGCTTTGTTTTCCTTGACCGAGCGGACGGCGTTGTTTGCCGAAGACGAGCGTTACGAGCGTTATCTGCTGGCCCGAGCGCTGGCGCTTGGCAATACGGGACTGGATGAGGCCGGGCGGCGTCGCGCCTTGTCGGCGGCGGAAATGCAACTGTCCGGCGCCGAGCGTGCAGCGCGCGCGCAGACCATGGCGCCGAGCAACTGGTTGCGCGATGAAGTCGCCATGCGCGCTGCGGGCGTCGCTTCGGCGGCAATTGCCGCCGAACGCGAGGCGCGTTTTGGCGCTGCTGCAGCCGACAGGCTGGAGGCGCTCGAGACCGAGCAGGCCGCCTGGCGTAAACGGGTCGATGCCTTTCGGCGCGAGCGGGCGGCCATCCTGCGTGAGGAGCCTGACGCACAGGCACGTGCAGCCCGGCTGGCTGCGCTGCGCGAACGGTCGTTCAATCCGCGCGAGCGGCTGCGCTTCGATGCTTACTTCGACGACGAGGATGGTTGAAACAGGGCGGAAAGTGCCGTGCCCGGATCGGTCGCGCGCATGAATGCTTCGCCGACAAGGAAACCGTGGACATCATGGGCATGCATGCTGTGCACGTCGTCACGGGTGAGGATGCCGCTTTCCGTGACCACGAAGCGCTCGGCATCGATGCGTGGCAGCAGATCGAACGTCGTGGCGAGATCGACTTCGAATGTGCGCAGATTGCGGTTGTTGATGCCGATGAGCGGCGTGTCGAGTTTGAGGGCGCGATCGAGTTCGACGCCGTTGTGGACCTCGACCAGCACTGCCAGACCGAGCTCGTCGGCCAGATGGGCAAAGTCGGCGAGTCGCGCATCGTCGAGTGCGGCGACGATGAGCAGAATGCAGTCCGCTCCCATTGCACCGGCTTCGTAGATCTGATAGGCATCGACCAGGAAATCCTTGCGCAGCACCGGCAAATCGCAGGCGGCGCGTGCGGCGCGCAGGTAGTCGGGTGCACCCTGGAAAAAGTCGCGGTCGGTCAGTACCGACAGACAGGCGGCGCCATGTGCCGCATAGCTGGCGGCAATGGCTGCCGGGTCGAAATCTGCACGGATCACGCCCTTGCTTGGGCTGGCTTTCTTGACTTCGGCAATGACGGCCGACTGGCCTGCTGCGCGTCTGGCACGCATGGCGGCGACAAAATCGCGTCGGCCCGTGCGTTGTGTTTCGGCGGCGGAGCGCAAGGCCGACAGCGATTGCTGCGCTCGTGCGCTGGCCACTTCCTCATGCTTGCGCCGCAGAATGGTTTCGAGAATGTCGGACATGCTATGCGATACGGGAGATGGATAAAGTAGTCATCATGCGGGTTGCGCCGTGCTTTGGCAAGATGAAGGCAGACGCAAAAAAACCCGGACTGGTCCGGGTTTTTGACATCCTTGTTCGGCCGGCGAATTACAGCGGCTGAATATTGGAGGCCTGCAGGCCCTTTTTACCTTCGGTCACGTCGAAGCTGACTTTCTGGTTTTCGGACAGGGTCTTGAAGCCATTGGCCTGGATTTGGGAGAAGTGAGCGAATACATCGTCACCACCTTCATCCGGAGTAATGAAGCCGAAACCCTTAGCGTCGTTGAACCACTTAACGGTACCCGTTGCCATGTGTAATTCCCATCAATAAAAAAATAAAAACATGCGCATGAAAATCAAGGGGAAATGGCGAACTGTGGTACTGACTTGCGTCGACTACATATACCCATATCTTCGACTTGAAAATCCTGCAGGAAAGGATAATGCATAAGGTTTCTTCAGGATGCAAGCATTTTTTTCTGCTTTTTGCTCATGGTTTGAATCACTCGGACTTGTCAAGGATGAGGGGGGAGGTAAGCGCTTGTTTTTCCTGTGGGGATGGTGCCGTTTCGCCACATGCAGCCAGCCTTTCGAGCAGGGGGCCGGCCTCGCGCAACAGGTTGATTTCGTCGGTGGTCAGCGACGCACTCATTGCCTGTGCCAGCCAGTTGTCGCGGTTGTTGCGGTTGTCGGTCAGCACCTGCATGCCGACCATGCTCAGGTGTACGCGCGACTTGCGCCGATCTTGCTCGTCACCGGCACGCGCGACCAGGCCTGCTTCTTCCAGTTTGCGCAGCAGGGCGGAGAGGTTTTGCGGGCGTAGCCCTTCCTGTTCCGCCAGCATCGTGGGCGTTGCGTCGTCACCCAGCTGCTCAATCCGGCTCAGCAGCAGCAACTGGCTGAGCGGGAGTTCCATTGGCGTGGTTTCACGGCGCAGACGGCGGACGAGCAGCATCATCTGCTTGCGCAGCTTGCTTGCGCATTCCGGGATGGCGGGCGAGTCGATCATGGCTTGTTATCTTCTGATAATTATCTGGTTGTAACGATATAGCGACAGGGTTCGATGGGCAAGTATTGCGCTGTACTTGGAAAAAATAACCATAAGGGGTAACTTTATGTCATTGTTTAAAAAACATACAACCAATCGGCCAGCATGACAGCCCTGTCGGGATGGAGTGATCCATGGATCAGGTAACGCAGCAGTTCGTCATCGAGGATGAAGAAAGCTTCAATGATTTCCACGATGCGCTGAGCGATTACGCTCCGCGCATCGAGGCGTTGGTGGCGCTGTTGCGCACGACGCCCGACAACAGTGCGGCTGTGGCTGATCTGTTCCGGACCTTTCATAACATCAAGGGCGACGCCAGCCTGTGTCGACTCGCGTTTCTGGTGCCGTTCATGCATGCGGCGGAAACCCTGCTGGCAAGGGTGCGCGCCGGAGAGGTGCCCTTCGGTGCCCGGCTGGCCGATGTGTTGTTGCTTTCTATCGACAGGCTGCAACAGGCCATCGATGCACTGGCTGCGCGCGAGCCGGTGGATGGCTTGCATCTGGTCGAACTGCAGAACGCATTGGAAGCCCTGCATGGTTTGCCGCCCCAGGAGGTGGAAGGTGGTTGTCAGCGTCTGATTGCCACACTGACGGGTGCGGATGCCGCTGCGGCTGATGAAGGCGATGTACCTGATGTCCATGAGTTAGTTGCTGATCGCTCCGGTGACCTGGCGTTTTTCCGTGAGCTCGCCTTGCAACTCGAGCAGCGCTCGTCACTGTTTACCGGTCGGACCGATCGCAATCTCAAACTTGCCCTGCTGACCAATCGCAATGCCGGCTCGCCAGTCGATCCTGCGCAATTGTGTGCTGCCGTGTATCTGCACGACATCGGTATGCTGATGCTGCCCGAGTCGCTGTGGATGGGCGGGCGTCAGCTGTCCAGCGGCGAGCGGGAACAGATGATGCTGCATGTCGGCTGGGCTGCCGGTTTGCTGCAGCGCATGCCGGAGTGGAGCGAAGCGGCAAGCATGGTTCTGCAGCATCATGAGAAACCCGATGGCAGCGGCTATCCGCAAGGGTTGCACGGCGAAGCGATCGTACCGGGGGCCAAGATTCTTGCGCTGGTCGACGCATTCGAGGCGGTCATGGTGAAGCAGGGGACGCGCGGTCAGGCGCGCTCGGTGCTGCGTGCGGCAGCTGAAGTCAATGCCGCCGAGCAACAGTTCGATCATTGCTGGTTCGAGCCCTTCAACCGCGCCATCCGTCATGTCATGGAGGAGCGGGTCTGAAGCGATTCGGCGTTGCCGAGATTCATCACTTTGAGCAACAGGATGCGTGGTCCTTGCATGCGCTTGACCACAACGTCGAATTGGTCAAATTGTATGCGCTCGCCTTCATTCGGCAGGCGGCCAAGGCGCTCCATCACCAGTCCGCCGATCGAATCCGCGTCGGTGTCGGGCAGGTCGATGCCGAGCTCGCTCTTGAGCGAAAACAGGCTTAGCGAACCTTTGCCGAGCAGCGAACCATCGTCAAGCCGGTTCCAGTTGCCGCCATCGCGACGGAATTCGTCGCGAATCTCGCCCACCATCGCGCCCAGCACGTTGTCGATGGTGAGAAAGCCGTCGGCGTGTTCCCCCGGGTAGCCGACCAGCGCAAAGTGCGAGCCGCCCTGGCGAAAGCGGCTGAACAGCTCCACGACCGATGTGTCCGGTGGCACGATCAATGGCTTGCGCAAAGTGGCGGCAAAGTCGGCACCATGTGGTCCAAGTGGAAACAGGTCCTTGAAGTGCACCATGCCGAGCAATGTTTCGCCGTCGTCGGCGAAGAACGGATAACGGCTGAAGCGGGTGCGTTCAATGATGTCGAGGTTGTGCTGTTCGCTGTGCGCTGCGGAAAGGTAGACCATTTCGTGCGCGGGACGCATCAGCTCGCTGACGGTCAATCCTTGCAGATCGCGTAGTTGCAGGTCTGGCTGAGCGGTTGCTGTCCTGCGCTGGCGTGCTTGCCATGGCAGCAAACGCACGATGCGCTGTCCAAACGTCTTGCAGAGGGAAGATCCGCGGGGGCGGGGGGTGGAAGGTGCCAGGGAGAGTGCCTGCGGCGCCGCATCAGGCTCAGGGTCGGGGTCGTTCATGTGTCCATCCGTTGGAATAGTTTTCCATTATTTCAAATTACGGCGCGCGGCTCAAGTCGTCGTCCGGTCAGGAGGGTATGCTATCGGTGAGCCATAAGTAATGGCTTATGCGTTTGCCACATGTATAATCCGTGATTAGAACGTATAAGTGATTGCTGAATGTTGGCGATCGCCGGCGAGATCAGACAGCTGCCGCAGAATGGCGGCGCATGAAAAGAATGGCATTACAAACTGACTACCCCCAGATGTATGTGCTTGAAGGCCGAGTGTATTTCGACCGGCAGCGCAGGCATTTGCATAGCCGTGATCAGCAGGTGGAGCTCAAGGAGCATGAAGCCAAGCTGCTGGCGGCCTTACTCAATGGTGTGCAGGACAAGCGACAAATCATCGAACTCCTCTGGGAGTCTCGAGGCGTCATCGTCACGGAAAACAATTATTACAAGGTGGTGAAGGGGCTGCGCAATGCATTTGCCGCCATCGGCCTGTCTGCCGACCTTCTCAAGACCCTGCCTCGCGTCGGCATTGCCTTTGTCGGCGAATTCTCCCCTTGTGAGCCGGCCGAACCGGCGAACGCGGAGACGGATGGCGTTGCCGTCGTCGAGGCGCCCCCTTCTGATGAAAGTGCCCGGGCCGATGTCGGCGAGCCATCGCGGCGCTGGTATCGGCGGATTGATCTGCAGTCCTGGCTGCTTGGCGCCGGCATGGTTGCTGTCGCGTTGCTGTGTGGCAGTCTGCTGTGGACGTCTGACAATGGATTCCGTCTGTTGAGGGTGCAGGATGGCATAAAGGTCTACGTCTATCGTGACCCGGGGATTCCCGCTGCGGAAATCATCGCGCGCTATCGGCGCTTTGCCGGCGATCAGCAAGGCATGCGCTATCTCTATTATCGGGCTGTCGGCAAAAACTACATCATCCTGGCGTGTCCCTCGGCGCTGCCGGATGGGGCGGAATCATGCGTGTCGTTAATGCAAAAAAATATCTGATCATTTTGGCGCTGGAGTCGATTCTGGCCGCCACGCTCTGGTGGGCCAGTCCTGCCGGTGGGCGGGAAGTTGCACCGCAGAATCCTTGTCTCGCCAATGTGGTGTTCTCGCTCGGTGCCGGCGGCCACCGGCAGATCAGTGGGCATATGATGGTCTTTCCCGCCAGCTCGCAGTGGGTATTCAACCTCAGTTGGCGCGAAGGCAATGCGCTAAGGGTCATGCACCGTCAGCTCGATGTGCGCTTTCAGGATCTGGGCAAGGGCCGTTTCAAATATTTCACGCGTGGCGTGGCACGCTATCGCGACGATACGGTCGATGACGATCCTTCGATCATGTTTCCGATGTTGCAGGCAGGCAATTCCGGCTCGATGACGTTTACGCCAATGGCCGACAGGCTGTTCAATGTGCAGGTCAACGAGGATTTCCAGTTTTATTGCACCGAGCAGTGATGACGTCCTTGGCTGACTGATTCGTTGCCGCTCGGCGTCTGCGTGCGCCGCCGTTGTCTTTTTATGATTTCACTGCGTCATCCGCTGCATTTTTGCAACGGATGACGTTTTTTTATGCTTTCGTTTGCATGGCGAGAGATGGTTGCCGGGGCGGAAAATTGCGCTTTCATGAGGGTTTGATGGTGCTTGTTGGTGCCATTCAGAAATTTTCAGAAGTTTTCCGCAATTTTTGACGCCTTATTCCGACAAACTACGAGCAATTTTCCTGTGGCGGCGTACGATGAACTCATCGAAGCAAACGGCGGTGTCAAACAGCTGCCGCAGCAACGATCCAGGGTCTGCAACCCGGCTTGCCAGGACGTCCAGGTTGCGCGCATTTTGTCTGACACCCTTCGCTCTATATGCTGGTTCTGGCCGTCCGCGTCGGGGTAGTCGTGTACGGCAAGATCACTAAGACGAAATGCGCGCAACCTGGGCGTCCTGTTGTTGGTGTCGGCGCCTCATGCCGGCGTGACCGGGCGGGCAGATGGAAAAGGGAACATGTCGAACATGTTCCCTTTTTTCGTTCCGGCGCGGCGGCGCCGGCCGGTCGTGGAGACTGGCTTGCTCAGTCGAGACCGAACAGCGCCCGCAGGTGTGTGGCGACGGCCGATTCTTCGTTGCTGCCGATACGGCGGGCTTGCGGCAACTGCTCGGCCAGACGAGGGTGGGCGTTGCCCATGATGCGCGGGTGGCCGACTGCCTGCAGCAGCTCGATATCATTTTGCCCGTCACCAAAGGCCAGGCTGTGCGCGGCATCGATGCCGAGCCGATCGAGAATCATCTGTAGCGCGCTGCCCTTGCTGACACCTTGCGCCATGACTTCCAGACAATTCTGTGCCGAGAAGGTGATTGTCACCGTATCGCCGAACCGGGCATGCAGTTTCTCCTCCACGCCAAGCAGGTGCTGATGCGCCGCCACGTAGAGTACCTTGGCGACCCCATGTCCATCGTGGCGCCGCAGGTCGGCGATCCGGTAGCTGAAGCCGGAGTCCTTGTGCATCGACAAGAGCCGGTCTGAAGGTTGGTCGATCAGCCATTCCTCGTCGAGATAGAAATTGAGCAGCGTCCCGGCCGTAAACGTTTCCTCGGTCAACGTGTGCACGATCTCGGGGTCGAGATCACGCCGATGGATCAGTGTGTCATCGGGGGCGTGCACGCGCGCACCGTTCGAAGTAATCAGATGCGCGTCGATGCCGAGCGTGGCGCGGATGCCTGCCACGTCGAGAAAATGCCGCCCTGTAGCGATGACCAGTTTGATGCCGCGCTGCTGCAATGCCTGCAAGGTTGCGGCGGTGATGTCGTTGACCTGATGCGCGTGGTCAAGCAGGGTGCCGTCCAGGTCGGATGCGATGAGCTTATACACGATGACTGATTGCGAAATGAGAAAAGTTCCATGATACAGCAGGCATGGGGTGTGGTCTTGTCGGATGTTGTCCGATGGACGAGATAGGCGCTTCCGGCGAGCTCTTTCCCCCTGCAATGGCGCAGCCGCCTACACCCGAAATGCACGCTATGACACAACAGAATATATCTATGAGAAATATTCATTCGGCCTGATTTTCCTCTCTATACCATGGTGTATGCCGACCCCGCGCGGAAAGGAACAGTCCGCCATTCCGCTATTCCGGGACGGTTCGGCCTATGCAGCCGTTAAAACAAAAAGGACTGAATGCACGATTTGCCCATGCACCTTGTATTCAGGAGAGTTTCAATGAGTTCAGATTTATCCGCAGCACGTTCGGAAGGTTTGGGGGTGGTCATGCTGACTGCGCTGGTCGTCGGATCGATGATCGGCAGCGGTATTTTCAGCATTCCACAGAACATGTCGGAAAATGCCGGCGCCGGGGCGATTCTCATCGCCTGGGTGGTGACTTTCTTCGGCATGCTGATGATTTCATGGGTGTTCCAGAATCTCGCCGTCAAACGGCCGGATATCCAGGACAGCTTCTATGGCTATGCCCGACACGGCTTCGGCGACTACATCGGTCTGCAGGCCGCCTGGGGGCATTGGGTGTCGGTCTGCATCGGCAACGCCGGCTATCTGATGATCATTTTCAGCGCCTTCAGCTCTTTCGCCGTGTTGGCGTTCTTCGGTGACGGCACGACATTGCCGGCGATGTTTTGCGAGCTGATCGTGCTGGTCGGCATGCATTTCCTGATCACGCGCGGCGTCAAGACGGCGGCCATCGTCAACACCGTCGTCACCATTGCCAAGGTGGTGCCGATCGTGTTGTTCGTGTTTACCGCCATCCTGTTCTTCAAGGTCGATGTGGCCAAGATCGATTTCTGGGGTAGCCCGGCCAGCGGCAACATCATCGAGCAGGTCAAGTCGACCATGCTCTATACCGTGTGGGAATTCATCGGCATTGAGAGTGCCAGCGTCTACACCAGGCGTGCGCGCAATATGCGCGACGTCAGTCGTGCGACCTTCCTCGGTTTCCTGTTTACCTTCGTGCTGCTGGTGATGGTGTCGGTGCTGTCGCTCGGCATTGTGCCGCACGCTGAACTGGCGCAGATGAAGAACCCGTCCATGGCCGGGGTCATTGCCCGCGCGCTCGGACCGCAAGTCGCCATGATCATCAATATCGGCCTGATCATTTCCGTGCTCGGGGCATTGCTGGTATGGATCATGCTGTCGGCCGAATATCTTTGCCTGGCTGGGCAGGGTGAAGAGAATACCGTTCCGGGTTATTTCGCCATCCAAAACCGCCATGGCACGCCGATCAAGGCCCTGCAGCTGTCGAGCTGCTTCGTTGCCGTGCTGCTGGTGATCTCCCACTTCAACCATTCCGGTTACAACAAGATGGTCATGCTGTCGACTTCGATGGCCTTGATCCCCTATTTGCTGACGGCCGGCTTTGCCTACGAACTGGTGCGCAAGGGCGCATGGAGTCCGAGCGTCAAGGCGACGGGCAGTGACCGCTTGTTCACCATCTGCGCAATGGTTTACGGCGCCTGGTTGATCTATGCGGCAGGGATGAAGTATCTGCTCATCGGCTCCATTCTCTATGCGCCGGCCATCCTGTTTTTCATCCAGGCCAAGCGGGAACGCAATCTGCATTGGTTCAACAAGACGACCGACAAGGTCGTCGCCGGTGCGATCGCCTGCGCGGCCGTGGTATCGATTTATCTGATTTCGGTCGGCCATCTGGCGCTTTAGGCCTGTTGCCGGATGTATTTTTGTACCGGCCCCGCCAGTGCGGGGCTTTTTTTGATTATTTATTTGACTAATTGGTTAATTAGAATAACAATGGACCGTTACCTTTGTGGAGAAGGCCATGAAAGTCGTGATTATTGGCGGTGTTGCCGGCGGTGCCACCGCTGCGGCACGGATCCGTCGTCTGGACGAAAAAGCACAGATCGTACTGGTCGAGCGCGGTCCCTACATCAGTTTTGCCAATTGCGGCCTGCCGTACCATATCTCCGGCGCCATTGCCGAGCGCGGGCAGTTGCTGGTGGCCAGCGAGGCGGACTTTACACGCCGTTATCGCATCGACGTGCGCAGCGGCACGGAAGCGTTGGCCATTGATCGGGAGAAAAAAACCGTTCGTTTGAAAAACCTCGCCACTGGAGGAGAACAGGACGAGAGCTACGATCGTCTGCTGCTCTCGCCCGGGGCTGCACCGTTGCGGCCCCCGCTGCCGGGGCTCGAAACGGTACCCGCCTTCACGCTGCGCAATATCCCCGATCTGGAGCGCATCATGGCCGAGCTCGATATGTGCGCCCCGCAGCGGGTAGCCGTCGTCGGCGGTGGTTTTATCGGTGTCGAGGTGGCGGAGAATCTGCGCGAGCGGGGACTTGACGTTGCGCTGATCGAGGGCGCCGATCAGGTGCTCGCGCCCATCGATGCCGAAATGGCCGCCATCGTGCACGATCATCTGCGAGAACATGGCGTCCATCTGCATCTGGCGGATCGCGTGGCGTGTTTCGAACGCAGCGATGAGCAGTCTGTCGTTCTCTTGCAAAGCGGCGCCCGCGTCGAGGCAGATCTGATCATCCTGGCCATTGGCGTAAAACCGGAAACAGCGCTTGCCCGCGCCGCCGGCCTTGAACTTGGAACGCTGGGTGGCATTCGGGTCAATGCGGCGCTTCAGACCTCCGACCCCGATATTTTTGCGGTCGGTGACGCGATCGAGGTGATGCACTCGATCGACGGCCAGCCGGCGTTGATTCCCCTTGCTGGTCCGGCCAACCGCCAGGCGCGGTTGGCGGCCGACAACATCGTCGGCGGCGGAAACGAAAGCTATGCCGGCACGCAAGGCACAGCCATTCTCAAGGTATTTGACTTGGCGGTCGCCAGCACCGGCATGAATGCGCGCCAATTGCGCACCGCCGGCATCGACCACCGCGCCATCATCGTGCATGGCAATGCGCACGCATCCTATTATCCCGGCGCGCTGCCGCTGACCATCAAACTGCTGTTCAGCCCGCAGGGCCGCATTCTTGGCGCCCAGGTGGTCGGCATGGACGGCGTGGACAAGCGTATCGACGTCATCGCCACGGCACTGCATGCAGGTCTGACGGTGAATGCGCTTGCCGATCTGGAACTGGCTTATGCACCGCCGTTCGGCTCGGCCAAGGATCCGGTCAATGTCGCCGGCCATGTCGCGCAGAACGTGCTCCGTGGGCTGCTCGATCCGCTGGACTGGGAAGCAGTGCGCGATCTCGACCGTACGCAGGCGCAACTGATCGATGTGCGCACCCCGCAAGAGTTTGCCCTCGGCTCGATCGACGGCGCGCGCAACATCGAGCTCGATACCCTGCGTGAGCGATTGGGCGAGCTCGATCCAGCGCGGCCGGTGGTGGTGTTCTGCCAGGTCGGGCTGCGCGGCTACCTGGCAAGCCGCATCCTGCGGCAGCATGGTTTCGCCTCGGTGGGCAATCTCAGCGGCGGTTACAAAACCTATCGTCTCGCCGTCGACCGGCAAGACGGGGCGGGCGAGGGTGCGCCGTCGAGTCCGCCCGCACCGGCTGCAGCCAGCGCCGTGCCGCACCGTCTGGATGTTTCCGGCCTGCAATGCCCTGGGCCGATCATGAAGACTTATGCCGCCGTTCAGGCGCTGCAGACTGGCGAAGAGCTGGAAATCGTCTCGACCGACCCGGCTTTTGGCCGCGATGCGCGCGCCTGGGGCGACAGGACCGGCAACCCGGTCCTGTCGGTCAGTCGCGACAGCGGACGCGTGACCGTGCGATTGCGCAAAGGGAGCGGGGCGCTTGGCGCCGATGCGGCCTGCTGCCCGACGCCGCTCTCGGCCGACCACGCAGACAAGACGACGCTGGTCGTGTTCAGCGGCGATCTCGACCGGGTGATGGCCAGCCTGATCATCGCCAACGGCGCGCTGGCGATGGGCAAGCAGGTCAGCATCTTCTTCACCTTCTGGGGCATCAATGTTCTGCGCCGGCCGCATGCCCGTGCAGTGGGAAAATCCTTTATGGATCGCATGTTCGGCGCCATGATGCCGGCCGGCGTCGATCGGCTCGACTCGATATCGAAAATGAATTTCGCCGGACTTGGCGCCAAACTGATTCGCAAGGTGATGCGCGACAAGGGCGTCGACACGCCGGCCCGTCTGCTGCAGAACCTGATCGACGGCGGCGCCGAGCTGATTGTTTGCCAAATGTCGATGGACGTGATGGGCATCCGGCGCGAGGAACTGATCGAAGGGGTCGACATCGGCGGCGTGGCGGCTTTCCTGGGTGAGGCGGACGCATCGCGGACGACGCTGTTTATCTGAATGGCCGGTCGACGGTTGGACAAACCGGTGGCATGGCGACCAGAATCAGCCATCACTGACGAGTCGGAGGTTGCTGATGGCCGATAACCGCAATGCCGCCGGGGACGATGGCGTTTTCCGTCCCTTTCATAGCGATGATGTGTGCTGGGAAGACTTTACGCATGGCGAGCGCTTCGGCGCCAGCATGAAACAACTGGGCGAGTTCGGCGGCGGCAGCCATCTCGGCGTCTGCCTCGAAGAACTGGCGCCGGGGCGTCAGGTCTGCCCTGCACATTATCACCTGCTGGAAGAAGAGCACCTCTACGTACTGCAAGGCGAGATGACCTTGCGGCTGGGGAGTGAGCGTCATCCTCTGCGCGCCGGCAGCTATGTCTGTTTCCCAGCCGCACAACCGGCAGCCCATGCGCTGATCAACGAGAGCGATGCGCCGTGCCGCTACCTGATCATCGGTGAACGCAATCCGCACGATGTCATCGTTTACCCGGATAGCGGCCGTGTCAGCGTGCGCCTGACCGGCGAGGGCTACCGCAAGTCGGCGACCATGGATTATTGGGAGGGGGAGGAGAAGTAAGCAGTGGCTTCCGTATCTGGGATTCATTTCCATTTATGGACAATCATTTGCTTTCCCCCAATCCCGACGTCACTACCGCCACCCCGTCGCTGTCACGAGCGCCATCTCTCTCCGCCACAAGACCGGCTCAGCCTGCTGACGGTTGATCAATCGGATAGGCGCGGGTTGGACCCCGCTTGTCCGCCGAGTCATATACCCCTTCGGATCGATAGCGACCTGCAGTAAACGAAGGGCCATTCACCATTGTGAAAAGCAAGGCGCCAGGGCGACACCGGCGCCATCTTCCGCCACGCCTCCTCATGACGTCCGCACCACATTCTGCCCGTCAGGCAGGGTTTCTCCCTTTGAACAAAATGTTTCGTCACAGCCGCAAGGCGACATCGACAAAGCGAATGAGCGGATTTGATGCCGCGGGCCATCGCCAAACATCTGAAGACTGAATATCTTTAACCGTTTGATTGATATTCTTGTCACGATTTTAAGTGTTTAGGTGTGGGATTGCTTGCCAAGGCACCTGATCATGACAATTTATTGTGTGTTTTTGTCAAAAAAGCGTAAACAAATATCAAAAATACTGATTTTTTGCCGAGACCGGGAATTGCTCCCCCAGCCCTGCTACTGACGGGGCTTTGGGCCTTGTCTTTGCCGCTGTCTGCGGCGCCGTCCGATCAACTTCTCCGTAACGAACAACAGCGCCTAGACTTGCAGCGTGAACAGCAACAGCTCCGGCCTGATGTTTTTCTGACGCCCTCTGCTCCGACTGAGGCCCCTGCCTCGGCGCCCGTCACAGGCCCTTGCTTCGCGGTGCATCAGATCGAGCTCGATGGGGCGCCGGCAGATTGGTTGCCATGGCTGCAGCCGGCAGCCAATCGCATGTCGGGCCAGTGTCTCGATATCCACGCCATCAACCAACTGCTTGCTTCATTGACCGATCTGCTGGTCGAACGGGGCTTCGTGACCAGCCGGGTCTATGTGCCAGAGCAGAATCTGCAGTCGGGCCGGTTGCGGCTGGTGGTGGTGCCGGGGCGGATTCAGGCGATCCACCTGCCGGAGGGGGGAAGCGATCTGTCGCTGCGCGCCGCATTTCCGGTCGGGCCTGGCGACATGCGCGATCTGGAGCAGGGGCTCGAGCAGCTCGGTCGGCCGGCTTCACAGCAGGCAACCCTGGCGCTTCTGCCTGGTGATGCGCCGGGCGGGAGCATTGTCCGGGTCAAACGGGTAAGAACGCGGCCAGTCCATCTGCTGCTCAGCGAGAGCAACAGCGGCCAGATGCCGACCGGCAAAAACCAGCTTGCCGGTCAGATCAGCGCCGATAACGTGATCGGCATCAACGATGTGCTGACCGTGTCGCAATCGCAGGACGCGATCGAGCTCGCCTTTCCTCGCAGCAAATCGCAGAGCGCCTCGTGGCTGCTTCCATGGGGTAAATGGAACGCCTATCTGAGTTTCAGCACTTTCCACTACTGCCAGACCATCTATGCCGGACAGAGCGCGCTTCAGTCGCGGGGGCTCAGCCGCAACACCCTGTTTTCGCTTTCCCGCCTGCTCAACCGGTCGCAGACCGGCAAGACCGAACTTGCGCTGCAACTGACGCACAAGGCCGCACGCAGTTTTATCGAAGACCAGGAGCTGAGCGGACAGCGGCAGCAGCTGAGCTATATCGGCCTGCAGCTCAATCACCGCAAGCATCTTGGCGCCGCGCAGCTCGACAGCAGTGTCGGCATGACCCGGGGCGTCGGGCTGCTGGGGGCGCAGGACGACAGACTGGCCAATCGGGGCGGGCCGGGCGCCAGACCGGAAATCTATACGGCCAGCCTCAATCTGGCCCAAGCCCTGCCTTGGGCTGCCATGCGCTACAACGGTGCGCTCAAGGGACAGTACAGCCCGCACCCGCTGTTCGGCACGGACCAGTTTTCCGTCGGCGGCCATTACAGCGTGCGCGGCTTTGACGCCAACAGCCTTGCCGCGCAGAGCGGCTGGAGCTGGCGCAACGATCTCGTCTGGCCGGCAGCCCTGCCGGTTGGCGCGCTGGAGTTCTATGCCGGGCTGGATATCGGCCAGGTCTCCGACTTGATGACCCAAACCACCTCGACCTCCCGCCTGTCCGGCGTCGCGTTGGGCGTACGCACCAGTATTGCCGGCCATCTCAATGCCGAGATCAGTCACGAGCGGCCGATCAGTAGTCCGGCGGGCTGGCCGCGCCAATCGATTACCTATTTCAGTCTTGCCCTGATGTGGTAGGGCGGAGCACATCCGATGAACACGCACCGTTACCGTATCGCTTTCAATCATGTCCGCCGCCTGATCATGGCTGCTGTCGCGTGCAGCTGGCACGAGAAACCGGCCAAGCGTGCATCGCTCAGACCGCTGGCCCTTGCCGCCATGCTTGCCCTGGGCGGTGCTGCGCTGGCCGACGGCATCGTGGCCGATGCGCAGGCGCCAGCCGGCAATCAGCCGGGTATCACTCAGGCACCCAATGGCGTGCCGCTGGTGCAGATCGCCGCCCCCGGTGCTTCCGGCGTGTCGCACAACCAATACCAGCATTTCAACGTCGGCAAGAACGGTGTCGTGCTCAATAACAGTGCCGCAATCGTCAGTACCGATATCGCCGGTTACGTGCCGCCCAACCCTAATCTGCAGCAGGGCGGCGCCCGGGTGATCATCAATGAAGTCACGCAGGCCAATCCCTCGCAGCTCAATGGTTTCATCGAAGTCGCCGGTCGGCGTGCGGATGTGGTGATTGCCAACCCATGGGGGATCCGCTGCAGCGGTTGCGGCTTCATCAATACGGCGCGTGCCACGTTGAGCTCCGGTGCGCCGCAACTCAATGCCCAGGGCGCGCTGACCGGTTATACCGTCAACAGCGGCGGCATCACCGTCGACAGCATGGATGCCACCCGGGCCGACAGCCTTGCGATCCTCACGCGCGCGCTCAAGGTCAATGGTGACCTGCATGCGCAACAGCTGCAGGTCCGGCTCGGACGCAACCATGTCGACGCCGGCACCCTCGTCGCCACACCGTTGACCCATGTCGTGCCGGAGCCAGCTCCGCTGCTGGCACTCGACGTTGCCGCGCTTGGCGGCATGTACGCCAATGCCATCAGCCTGATCGGCACCGAAAAGGGAGTGGGGGTCAACAGCGTCGGTCGCCTGCTGGCCGCCAGCGGCGATCTCACCCTGACGAGCGCGGGCAATCTGACCCTTGCCAACAGCAGCTATGCCAAGGGAAACCTGATCTTGCAAAGCGGCGGCATTCTCAGCCAGCAAGGACAGCTCGGGGCGCACGGCGCCATGGCCTTGCAGGGGGGCAGGATCATTCTCGGTCAAGGCACGCTGCAGGCCGGCGGTGCGCTGACGCTCGATGCGGCCAAGTCGCTCGACAATGCCGGCCGCGTGGATGCCCAAAGCGTTGTGGTCAAGGCCGATCAGGTCAACAACCGAGGCATGATCAGCGGCGGGCAATTGCAGATGACCGCGCGCCGCATCAGCAACGCCGGCGACAAGGCCGTGCTGGCGACCAACGAGCAACTGAGCCTGACGGCGCAGGAACTGATCAGCAATACCGACGGCGCCATGATATTCAGCCAGGGGGCGATGAGCCTGAAGACGCCCGGTTTGCTCGACAACGCGTCATCCTC